>ENA-OPWH01000020-OPWH01000020.1-human-gut-metagenome-genome-assembly--contig:-NODE-20-length-142310-cov-7.937436_pt1 | contig 142310 bp, 128 predicted proteins | sample MGYA00241506_ERZ502004 | MGnify/ENA primary metagenome ERZ502004 (study PRJEB25962, sample SAMEA2043049) | human gut metagenome | biome: human gut; feature: human-associated habitat; material: faeces... | reverse complement strand
TTGTTTGGTGGAGAATACGAGGCTCGAACTCGTGACCTCTTGCATGCCATGCAAGCGCTCTAGCCAACTGAGCTAATCCCCCGTTAACGGGACAAATATAGTGAAATTTTCCAAATCCTCGAAAAACAGAGTCGATTTCCCTGAAAAATTCGCTCCGACAGTCCGCTCCTCGCAGAAAAAACATATCCCCAAAGAGGCAACGCCAGTCTGTATGGCAATGTTTTTGCTCTGAATTACAACGATATGAAATTCAATCATAAACCGGTCCGGCATTTTCTGCATGCCGACAAAAAACGATAGGATATGGACAAGAAAAGACTGACCTCCGAAAACGGGAAACCCATTGCCGACAACCAAAACATCCAAACCGCCGACGTGCGCGGCCCCGCCATGCTGCAAGACGTATGGTATCTCGAAAAACTCGCCCATTTCGACCGGGAAGTGATCCCCGAACGCCGCATGCACGCCAAAGGATCGGGAGCTTTCGGGACCTTCACCGTGACGCACGACATCACCAAATACACCCGGGCCTCGATCTTTTCGCAGGTGGGTAAAAAGACCGACTGTCTGGTCCGCTTCTCGACCGTAGCCGGAGAGCGCGGCGCCGCCGATGCCGAGCGCGACATCCGGGGCTTCGCCATGAAATTCTACACCGACACGGGCAACTGGGACCTGGTAGGCAACAACACGCCGGTCTTCTTCCTGCGCGATCCGCTGAAATTCCCCGACCTGAACCACGCCATCAAACGCGATCCGCGCACCGGCATGCGAAGTGCCAACAACAACTGGGATTTTTGGACGCTCCTCCCGGAAGCGCTCCACCAGGTGACGATCACGATGAGTCCGCGCGGCATTCCGGCCTCGTTCCGCCATATGCACGGCTTCGGCAGCCACACCTTCAGCTTCTACGACAAGGACAACAAGCGCACATGGGTCAAATTCCATTTCCGCACCCTGCAAGGCATCAAGAACCTCACGGACGCCGAAGCCGAGGCGGTCATCGCCAAAGACCGGGAGTCGAACCAGCGCGACCTGTTCGAAGCGATCGAACGGGGCGATTATCCCCGCTGGCTGATGCAGGTGCAGCTGATGACCGAAGAGGAGGCCCGAAACTACAAAATCAATCCCTTCGACCTGACCAAAGTGTGGTATCACGGCGATTTCCCGCTGCATGACGTGGGTATTCTCGAACTGAACCGCAACCCGGACAACTTCTTCGCCGAAATCGAACAGGCGGCGTTCAACCCTGCGAACGTCATCGAAGGCATCGGCTTCTCGCCCGACAAGATGTTGCAGGGGCGGCTCTTCTCCTACGGCGACGCACAGCGCTACCGGCTGGGCGTGAACAACAACCTGATTCCCGTGAATAAACCCCGCTGTCCGTTCCACGACTACCACCGCGACGGACAGATGCGCACGGACGGCAATTACGGAGCGACGATCCCCTACCAGCCGAACAGCTACGGCGAATGGCAGGACAGCCCGAACCTGAAAGAACCGCCTTTGGAGGTGAACGGTGCCATCTACAATTACGACGAACGGGAACTCGACAGCGACTATTTCACCCAACCGGGCAAGCTCTGGCGGCTGATGTCGGCCGAAGACCAACGGGCGACGTGCGAGAACACGGCCCGCGCGATGGGCGACAGCGCCCTCTTCATCAAACAGCGGCACGTGCGCAACTGCTCCTACGCCGATCCCGAATACGGCAAAGGCGTGGCGAAGGCATTGGGTATCGACTATGAGGAAGCCCTGAAAGCGGAGGACCCGGCACACCCGACGTGGGATCCCCGCAACAAAAAGTGATTCGCAGCAGACGCACCGAAAGGAGGTTCCTCCATTTCGTTAAGATCGCTACAAAATCCCGGATGAATATGTATTCATCCGGGATTTTACGCAATACGTCCTCTTCACCCTGTCCGAACGCCCCGCAAAACAAGGCCCGTCCGGCACGAACGGCCCGACGCGAAAAGCCTCATACGATGGGATCGATGACGCCTCCGCCTCCGCCACTCTTTCCGGCTCCGCAGGCTTTCTCCCCTCGACAACGATACTTCGAAAAATGCCAGCCGACACCTTGCTCCCGGCGACAACATCGACAGGCCGGTCCGCACAAGCGGATCGGTTTCCTTGCAAGAGGCAATCAAGGACGGTATTCCAGCATCGTTCCGGGACATTGGACATACCTTTACGGGGTCTTGGCCGGCTCCGTAAAATACAATGCCGGACTGCGATCCCGCACTTTCGGGAGCCGCAATCCGGCGCTGCGAATTTCAAAAGGCACTATGCCTGCGGCGTATCGTCGCCGCCTTTATTGCGATTACGGTTGCGATTTCGGTTACGACGACGCCCCCGGTCCCGGCTGCCGCGATTACCCTCGCCACGACCTTCTCCGTGGCGGGACTCCACATTCGCAGCCGCGACGACACCTTCTGCAGGTACCGGACCGGCACTCTTCGCACCGTCGCGTCCACGGCTCCGACCACGTCCCCCGCTGCGTCCGTTTCCGCCACGGCCCGACCCACTGCGTCCCCGGCGGCCGCCATGACCGGAAAAAGCGGCGGGGTTATATTCAGGGCCTGCACCTACGGCTTCCGGCAAGGACAATTTCGGAATCTCCCGCTCGATAAACTCCTCGATACGGTGGAATTTACCCTGCTCCTCCTCGTTCACGAACGTAACGGCCCGCCCCGTAGCGCTGGCCCGCGCCGTGCGGCCGATGCGATGGATATAATCTTCGGGATCGTGCGGCACGTCATAATTGATGACCATGCCGATATCCTCGATGTCGATACCGCGTGCGACGATGTCCGTCGCTACGAGAATCCTCACTTTATTATTCTTAAAATCGAGCATCACCTGCTCGCGTTTCTCCTGATCCAGGTCGGAGTGCATGGGAGCCACGTCGAGCTTCATACGCTTGAGCGTATGGGCCAACTCCTTGACCTTCTGCTTGGAAGAGGAGAAAATGATCGTCTTGGACTCCGAAGGCCGGGAGAACATCTCGCGGACGATCCCCAGCTTCTGGCCCTCGTAACAGATATAAGCGCCCTGTTCGATCGCTTCGTTGGGCTTCGAAATGGCGATATTGACCTCGGCCGGATCGTTCAGAATCTGCTTGGCCATCTGCCGGATCTTGGGCGGCAGCGTCGCGGAGAACATCAGCGTCTGCCGCGATTTGGGCATATAGGAGACGATCTGCATAATGTCGTCGTAAAAACCCATGTCGAGCATACGGTCCGCCTCGTCCAGAATCAGATAATCCACGTGCAAGAGATCGACGCGGCTGTTCATAAGGTGCGAAATCAAGCGCCCCGGCGTGGCGATCACCACATCGGCACCCATTTGCAGACCGCGCTTCTGCTGGTCCCAGCCGCGGCCGTCGCCGCCGCCGTAGATCACGGCGGTAGAGACGGGCATATAGTAGGAAAAGCCCTGGAACTGCATGTCGATCTGCTGGGCCAGTTCGCGCGTGGGCACGATGATGACCGACTTCACGACGTTCTTCTCATTGCCTTCGAGCAGCAGCCGGTTCAGCAGCGGCAGCGTATAGGCAGCCGTCTTGCCCGTACCGGTCTGAGCGCAGGCGATAATATCGCGCCCCTCCAGGATGATCGGAATGGTCTGCTCCTGCACGGGCGTCATCTCCTGAAAATTCATGGCATCGATGCCGTCCAGCACCTCGTCTTCCAGATCGAGTTCGTCAAATCTCATACTATGCGTTTCTTTTTCAATTATTACACTTCAAACGGGCGGGTTCTTTCGATCAACTCTCCCTGCAACGTCGCCGACGAAGAAGCGGTCACCCGCACCCGCACGTAATCCCCGATCCGGCACTCGCCGCGATCGAAGACCACCACCTTATTCTGCGACGTGCGCCCGAAAAGCTGCCGGTCGCTGCGCTTGGAAGTACCTTCCACCAGAATTTCGAACTCTTTGCCGACATCGCGGGCGTTGCTTTCGGCCGAAAGCGTATTCTGCAAGGCGATGATTTCGTTCAGACGAGCCGTCTTGACCGAATCCGGCACATCGTCGGGCATATGGCGCTGTGCGAACGTATCGGGCCGCTCGGAATACTTGAACATATAAGCGAATTCATACCCCACCTCCCGCATCAGCGAAAGCGTCTGCCGATGATCCTCGTCCGTTTCGCTGCAGAATCCGGCGATCAGGTCGGTCGTAATCGCGCAATCGGGCATATAGCGGCGGATAGCGGCGATGCGGTCGAGGTACCATTCGCGTGTATATTTGCGGTTCATCTTCTCGAGCATCCGCGACGATCCCGACTGGGCGGGCAGGTGGATGCAGCGGCAGATGTTGGGTTTCGACGCCATCACCTCGAGCAGACGGTCGCTCATGTCCTTGGGATGCGACGTTGCGAACCGCACGCGCAACAGTGGCGAAATTTCGGCCACAAGGCGCATCAACTCCGGAAAATCGACCGCTCCATAGCGATACGAATTGACATTCTGCCCTAACAGCGTTACCTCCCGGTAGCCATTCTCGAACAGGCTGCGAGCTTCGTTCAGAATGGTCTGCGGATCGCGGCTGCGCTCCACGCCCCGCGTATAAGGCACCACGCAGTAAGAACAATAGTTGTTGCACCCGCGCATGATGGCGATATAACCGCTCACGCCGTTGCGGTCGAGCCGCACGGGAGCGATTTCGGCGTAGGTCTCTTCGCGGGAAAGCAGGACATTGACGCCCCGGCCACCTTCGCCCGCTTCGCGCACCAGGCGAGGCAGGTCGCGGTAGGCATCCGGCCCCGCCACGATGTCAACGGGAGTATCCCCTTCGAGCAGCCGTTCCCGCAAACGTTCGGCCATACAACCGATAATACCGACGAGCACTCCCGGCCGGCGACGGCGCAGATGAGCCATCTCCCGCAAACGGCCCCAAATACGCTGCTCGGCATTATCACGGATCGAACAGGTATTGATCAGAATGATATCCGCTTCCTCGATCTTATCGGTATAGACATACCCCTCCTGCTGCATGATCGCTACGACGATCTCGGTATCGCCGACATTCATCTGACAACCGTAGGTTTCTACAAAAAGTTTACGACCCGCCCCCTGCAACGGACGCAAGGTATTTATCTTTTTTTCGTCATTCATATTCACAGCCCGGAACTACCCGGTAAAATTAGGACCGAAAAACGGGAATCGACGATCGCGGTTCCCGTTTCCCCGGTATTTCTGAAAATTACTGTGCCTGAATCGCACCCGCTTCCGGGAAAGGCTTGAAGCCCTCTCCGTAGGTATCGTAGGCATCCGTAACCACGAAGAATGCTTTCGGGTCGATCTCCTGTACCTTACGCTGTACCGCATGCACCTCCTTGCGATCGACCACCAGGAAAATCATATCCTTTTCCTCCTCGGAGTACATACCCCGTGCCTTGATAAAAGTAGCGCTGCGTTCCAGATCCTCCAGAATGAATGTCCGGAGTTTTTCGTTTTCATCGCTGATGATGAACAGCAACTTGTCGTACGACGCACCGTCGATCACCCGGGCTACGACCCGCGAACAGATGAAGATCGTAATGAGCGAATAGAGTGTCAGCACCCAGCCCGAACCCGAACTATCGCCCGTACCAAGACCGAAACCGATCACCACCAAGCCAGAAAGGATCACCACGCAATCCGCCAGGAAGATACCCGTGGAGAACTTGATGCCCGCATACTTCTGAAGCAACATGGCGATAATGTCCGTACCGCCCGTGGTAGCCTGTGTCCGCACGACCATACCCTGCCCCACGCCGATAACGACCGCACCGATGATACAGGTCAGCAACAGATCGTTCGACAAGTTGAGCGAACCGCCCAGCAACAGCGCCGGATCGAGATTGATACCGTCGGCCGTAAATGCCGCATCGGAATAGACCAACCGCGTCAGGATATTCATAAAACCGGGCGTGAACAGCGCAGCCACCACCGTCCGGGCGCCGAACTGTCCGCCGAAAACCAATACGGCGGTAATCATCAGCGGCACGTCGAACATATAGCCGAAAGTACCGACCTGGATCGACGGGAAAATATTATGCAATACGATGCCGGCGCCATAGACTCCGCCCGGAACGAAATTGTAAGGATTGATAAAAAAAACGAAACCGGATCCCATGATCGCACAACCGACAAACAACTGAATCCAGGAACGCCACCAGGCCCAAGACCCCATCGGCTCCAATAAAGCTTTCGTATTGATCATAAAATTAACTATTTTAGAGCGGTTAATAATTGATTTAATTTTGCAAATATACGAAAAACTCCCGGATTTCCCGTTCGCTTCGGACTATTTTCCCCAAAAGCCGCAGTATTTAAATTTTTTTCGTTTATATTTGCATATACAATCCTGACAAATAAAGGGCATGATACTGACTTACTATTGCATTATCACGATGATAATCATCGCCTACCTGCTCGGCTCGATCCCCAGCGCCGTATGGATAGGCAAAAAATATTACGGCATCGACATCCGGGAACACGGCAGCAAAAACGCCGGTACGACCAACATGCTGCGGGTACTGGGACGCCGAGCAGCCCTGCCGGTCTTTCTGCTGGATTTCCTCAAGGGATTCGTCGCGGTCACATTGACCGAGATCCTCAAATACGACGCCTACATCAACGATATGTGGCTGATAAATATCAAGATCATCGCCGTATTCGCCGCCGTGCTCGGACACATCTTCCCCATTTTCGCGGGATTCCGGGGCGGCAAGGGCGTGGCGACCCTGGTAGGGGCGATTACGGGTATTTATCCGCCGGTAGTACTGCTCTGCTTCGCCGTATGGGTCGTGATCCTGATGATGACGCACTACGTTTCACTCGCCTCGATCGTGGCCGGCTGCTGCTTTCCGGTCTTCACGATCGCTTCGCCCAAAGTGAACCAATCGGTGCCTTTCATCGTCTTCTCGTTCGTCACGGCCGTTCTGCTGCTCTACACCCACCGCAAAAATATCGTTCGGCTGAAAAACGGCACGGAATCCAAAATATACATCTGGAAGCCCCATCGAAAAGCGGACAAATAGCACGGTAAAAACGATTCGCTTGTTTGGCGAATCGTTTTTTATCGAATAAGGTCCGAAACCGGAACCATATCCGAATAAGCACAAAAAAATCCGACTGCTCCATCTCCTGCCCCAACGGTCATTCGGATCGCTTCATCCGCCCGTTTCAGATCGGACATTCAATCCACGGTGAGTAGCGAGTCGGAAATCGCCATTATTCAACACGCTTGTATTGTCCGATTTCGATCTATTTGTGTCTGTTTCCGCTGCGATCCGATCTGTCGAAACCGGCTGAAACGGCCTTGTAAAATAAAAACGAAGGCATCCCCGGATTCTTCCGACAAAAAACGGGTATTTTACCGATTGGATAGATTTTCATATATTTGCTCGCAACAAATACCGATTTGTACGAACTGTCAAAAAGCGAAACACACGAAATTTGCTTTGTTCCCGGCATATATTATCTTTGCCGGAAGAGGTTAGGAAGGATAACCCGAATCCGGCCGGACACCAATCCCCCCCCGGGGACAGGCGTTTCGCCCTAAAAATTGAATTATCCACTACTTGATACCGAAAATTCTATGTTACGCGAAAACCTGATTAATATTTACGAAACCAGCTTCCGGGAGAACTATGCACTGCCGGCATTGACCGACTATTTCAAGCAGGAGAACTTCACCTACCTGGAAATGGGCGCCGAAATCGCCAAACTGCATCTGCTCTTCGACGAAGCGGGCATCCGGCAGGGCGACCGAATTGCGCTGATCGGCCGCAACAATCCCCGCTGGTGCATCACCTACATCGCCACGATCACTTACGGCGCGGTCATCGTGCCCATTCTGCAGGATTTCCATGCCAACGACGTGATCCACATCATCAACCATTCGGAAAGCCGACTGCTTTTCCTGGGCGACACGTTCTGGGACGCGATCGAAGCCGACCAGATCCGGAAAGTCGAAGCCGTCTTCTCGCTCACGGACCTGAACGCGATCTACGAGCGCCGGGATCCGAAGAAGCTGACGGATTTCCAGAAGAACCGCGAAAATCACTTCCGCAAAGCCTATCCGAAAGGGTTCGGACCGGAGCATATCCGCTTTCACAAGATTCCCAACGACCGGATGATCCTGCTCAACTACACCTCGGGAACGACCGGATATTCGAAAGGCGTCATGCTCTCGGTCAATAACCTGACGGGCAACGTGCTCTTCGCCCGAGGAGCCATAAACACCCAAACCGGCACGAACTATTTCCAGCGCGGCGGACGCACGCTCTCGTTCCTGCCTCTGGCACACGCCTACGGCTGCGCATTCGACTTTCTCGCGCCGCTGGCCGTCGGAGGCCACATCACCCTGCTGGGCAAAATTCCCACTCCGAAAATCCTGATCGAAGCCATGCAGGTCGTGCGCCCCACGATCATCTGCTGCGTACCCCTGATTCTCGAGAAAGTCTATCGCAAACAAGTACTGCCGCTGCTCGAAAAGGGTCCGATGAGCATCGCTATGAAGATTCCGCTGCTGAATACCGCCTTGCGCTCGGTAATCCGCAAGAAGATGATGGAATCGTTCGGCGGAGAGGTGAACATCTTCATCGTGGGCGGTGCACCGATGAACATGGAAACCGAGGCTTTTCTGATGAGCATCAAATTCCCGATTACCATTGGATACGGCATGACCGAATGCGCCCCGCTCATCAGCTTCACTCCCGACAACGAATTCAAGGCCGGTTCCTGCGGGCGTTTCCTTTCGGAATTCCTTCAGGTGAAGATCGACTCGCCCGATCCCGAACACGTCGCGGGCGAAATCCTGGTGCACGGCGAGCACGTCATGATGGGTTACTACAAGAACGAGGAGGAAACCCGGAAGGTTCTGGACGAAAAAGGGTGGCTCCATACGGGCGACATCGCCACGATGGACCCGGACGGCACGCTTTACATCCGCGGCCGATCGAAAACCATGATACTCACGGGGAGCGGACAGAACATTTATCCCGAAGAGATCGAAGACAAACTCAACAACATGTACATGGTCCAGGAATCGCTGGTTCTGGAGCACAACGGTCGTTTGACGGCACTGGTCGTACCCGACTTCGAACAGGCGGAGCTCGAAGGGATCGATAAAGAGGAACTGCCCCGAATCATGGAAAACAACCTCAAGGAGCTCAACAAACTGTTGGCATCCTACGAACAGGTCGCAAGCATCACGGTCTATCCCACCGAATTTGAAAAGACGCCCAAACGCAGCATCAAGCGTTACCTATACAATACGGCTCTGCTGGAGAAATAGGCCGATTCGATGACGCACGAAAAATCGCTATCGAAGGGTTTTCCGCCGACAATCCGACAAGTTTCCCTTCGAAACAGCTTGCCGCCTTTTCAGGCGGCAAGCTGTTTCGAAGGCTCCTCGGAAATCTTCGCAATAGTCCGTACGATTGTCCTTACCTTTCACTATCTTTGCAGAAAACAGGATGCGCCTCGGAAAACGATGAACAAGTTCCCGTTTTCTTCTCGGCTTTCACTATCTTTGTATTTGTAGAAGATAGGATGCGGTTCGGCAATCTTTGCGTGCAAGCCTGCACGATTGACCTCACCTTTCACTATCTCTGACACCGAACATTTCGCCTCGACAAAATGCAAATAAATTTGCGTTTGCCTCCGGCTTATCGCTATCTTTGCCAATATGAAATTCAGCAGCAAACAAATGATCGGAGAAAACCTCCTGTACCTGATGGTATGGATGGTGATTATCCTAGTACCGGTCCTCAACTCGAAAATGCTCGAAGAGGTACACGTCAGTCTGGAGAACATCCTGATCGCCTGGCTAAAAATCGCACCTTATCTGCTGATCTTCATCATCCACAACAGCCTGATCGCTCCCAGGCTGTTGTTGCGAAAACATCGTTACGTATGGTATCTGATCGTTAACCTGCTGACCATTACAGCGGTCTTTTCGCTGGTGGCCATCTATGAAAAATACGTTCCGTACGACTCCGAGCCTTACATTCTGAATGGCAAAGCGTCGTTCACCGATCTGGCGATCTACTGGAACATCCTGCTGGGATTCTTCATGACGGGTCTGAACATGGGTATCAAACTGCTGTACCGCTCCCTGCGCGACGAACAACAGATGGAGGAGCTCAAACGTCAGAACCTGCAGGCGGAAATGGATTATCTGCGATACCAGATCAATCCCCATTTCTTCATGAATACGCTCAACAATATTCACGCCCTGATCGACATAGATACCGAATATGCGAAAAGCGCTGTTATCGAACTGTCCAAGATGATGCGGTACGTTCTCTACGAATCGGGCAGCGAAACCATATCGCTCAAAAAAGACATCCAATTCATCGAGAACTACATCGAGTTGATGCGCATCCGCTACGACAGCAGCATCGACATCCGTTTCGACTATCCGGACTCGATCCCGAATAAAGTGGCCATCCCGCCCCTGCTGCTGATCGTATTCGTCGAAAACGCGTTCAAGCACGGAGTAAGTTATAACCACGCCTCGTTCATCCAGATCCGAATCGGCTACCGGGATGATGCGGTAACGGCCGTCATCAGCAACAGCCGTCACGAAAAATCCCGGTCGGGTACTACGGGCATCGGACTCGAAAACGTCAAAAAACGGCTGGCATTGATTTACCAGGACAACTATACGCTCGCTATCGACGATTCCGATCCGGCCGTTTATACCGTCAAACTCATAATCCCCATCATGCCATGCTGAAATGTATCGCCATAGACGACGAGCCGCTGGCACTGCGGCAATTACAGGGTTATATCGCCAAAATCAATTTTCTGAAGCTCGAAAAAGCGTTCACCAACGCCATCGAAGCCCAGCAATATCTGGCCGGAAATCCGATCGACCTGATTTTCGTGGATATCAACATGCCCGATTTGAGCGGCGTAGAGTTCGTACGGTCGCTCGTCAGCCGCCCGATGATTATCTTCACGACGGCATATTCGGAATACGCCGTCGAGGGATTCAAACTCGATGCGATCGACTACCTGCTCAAACCGTTCAGCTTCGCCGATTTCAACCGTTCGGTAACCAAAGCGCAATCGCTGTATGAACTGTTGGCCTATCGGAAGACACAGGGGGACGTCCCGGCCCCGGAAGCCACCCCGCGCGACCGGGAGTATATCTCGATCAAAGCCGATTATAAAACGACGCTGGTACGCATCAGCGACATCGTTTATCTGGAAAGCGAAGGCGAATACGTACGGCTCCATCTGGACGACCGATCGACCATCACGACTCTTTTCCGGCTCAAGAACATGGAAGCGGCCCTGCCGTCGGAAATGTTCATGCGGGTCCACCGTTCCTACATCGTCAACCTGCAACGTATCAGGAGCTACGTGAAAGGTCGGGTTTTTATAAGTGACAGCGAATACGTTCCGATCGGCGAAAATTACCGGGAGGCGTTCCAACGATACATCGAAGCTCATTACCAGAATCTATAACGGAGAATCGCCTCCGAAGTCGATATCTTCAGGAGAAATCGCACCGTCCCGAACGGACATTCGACCGCCCGGCAACAAATAACAAAACGCGATTATATGTTTTCGGGGAGCTATTGGAAGCCGACACGCCCTTCCCCTCTTTGGAGAGGAAGGGCGTGTCGGCATTACAGAAGCGGCACAGACCGCAAATAAGCTCGATGCCGCGATCGTTGGCCCAGGGTACATCGGAAAGACATGACCCCCAAATATAAACTCTGCATTCCCAGAGCGCAGGCACGCTTGCCACCAACCCCGACTATGAGGGGCGAATCTTATTTGCGATCGGCCAGGCAGCTCTGAATATCCAGACTGACCGGCTCACCGTTGAGAGAAAAAGAGAGTGTGCAATCCTCGAAAGCGGTAAGTTTCTCGAACTGCAAAATAACGGTGGAATTATCGCCCCAAATTGCATCGACACTCTTTGCCTGGAAGGTTTTACCACTGTTATAAAGCACCACATCTTCGATTGAAAGTCCGTTGGTTTCATCACGGTCGGATGCAGGGATTTCAATTTTGATAGTTGTTTTGCCGTGTTTGTTGTTCAAACTCAAAAATTTGGGAGTTGCATGGGCGCTTCCTATCGCCAGCAGAGCGGCAGCGCACGAAAGAATAATTTTTTTCATAGCAAATGAATTTGAAGTGATGTAAAAGAGTTGATTTCCAATCGTTACGAAATAATATCCAAGATACGAAATAATGTCTTTTACTATATGCAGAAGATTCCGATATTTTTACAATAAATTATTGCGGGGGGGGGCTTTTACTCTTTTCGGTACAAAACTAATATAAAAATCCCCCCCCCAAATATTTTGATTAAATTAACCAAAATATATCCGAATGCAAAAGTATCGGGAAAAATCCATGCGCATCAGGCCCGCATAAAGCCTATGACTTACAAGCGGGGAAAACGGTCCATACGGGTATATCGCCCCTCGGCATACTCGTAACAATAGTGCACCAGGCCGTTGGTCAGGACCACGTAACGGGCCCCCAGCACCGAATTGTACCGGACGGCCTGCGCCAGCACCTGACGGTCTATTCCGATCCCGGCAGCCTTGCACTCGACGAGCATCAGCGGACAGGCCCGATCGTCCACGACCACCACATCGGCACGCTGCGGAGATCCGTTCATCGCTACGGCATACTCCTGAACGATCCGCATGGGCTGTGCTCCGCAATGGGAAATCAGAAACCCGATCAAATGACGGCGCACCCACTCCTCGGGAGTCAGCACCAGGTAGATTCCCCGAAGCGGGTCCCAGACGGTCGTCTGCTCCCCGCGCTGCGAAATCCGCAATTTGACGGCAGGAAAATTGAGCCGGGGATAGTCGGGAGTCATATTCGGAAAAAATTAGTAACTTTACAGGGACAAATATACGAAAAGGCGACGGAATCCGTATCGCCCCGCGTACAAAGAGCGCCAAGCCGCAGAGCACAGCGCAAAGCGGGAGCGAACGTACGGGTTCGCAGACAAAGAGTGCCGATCGTATCTTATTACTTAACTAAACAGCGAAAGGCGGACGGCGGGTCCAACTCGTCCGCATCCGCCCGAGCCGCATAAAAAATTTATCGCCTTATGAAGAGTCTTTTGACCTTGCTCCTTCTCTCTTCCGCATGGATGGCCTGCGCCCAGGATTACGCTTCGCCGGAGCCGGTCGAGATAGGCAAGGAGCTTTCCCGCACCACCTTCGTCGTCTATCCGACGGCAGAAGAAGCCGCCGCCGGATCGCGCGAAGCCTCCAAATACTTCACCCCGCTGGCAGAGTGGGAAAAGACGACGACCGAAGCCGGCACGGAGTTTTCCACGAAATTCACGGTGCCTTTCGCCTGGGTAAACCGCCAGGTGCTCCTGCATGTGGAGTGGGCTTCGTCGGCCTACGAAATTCGCCTGAACGGGAAGGTCGCGGGGTATTGCCAGAACGGGAGCAATCCGGCGGATTACAACTTCACCAAACAGATCCGGGAAGGGGTCAATAATCTGACGATCAAGGTGCTGTCCAATCCAGCAAGCGCCGTACTCGAGAGTTGGACGCATCCCTCCGAACCGGCGTTAGGCAGTTGCTACGTATTTTCCCAGCCGACCATCCGCATCCGCGACCTGTTCACCAAAACGTACCGAAACGGCAGCGTCTTCAACGGCGAGGTCGGCATCGTGGTGAAAACCGACGCGCTGAATCCCAAGAAAGCGAAAATCCACTACGAACTGCTGACGCCGCAGGACGAAGTCGTGACATACGGCAGCCAGGAGATCGAACTCGACATGCGCAGGGAAGACACCCTGCGTCTGGTCGCCCAGATTCCCGATACGATGGTATGGAGCGCCCGCAACCCGACACTCTACACCCTGCGGCTCAAGACACAGACTGAAGGCCGTTATACGGAGTACGTATCGCTCAAGGTCGGCTTCCGCACCGTCGGCAACACCCGGGGGCAGTTGGCGATCAACGGGTATCCGGTAGCACTCAAGGCCGTACCCGACCTGGGTACGACCGTATCGCCGAGCCAACTGCTCGAATGGAAGGAACAGGGGTACAACCTGATTCTGCTTCCGGCAGGCGGCGTATCCGGTGCGCTGTACGACCTTTGCGACCGATATGGCTTCTATGTCGTCGAACAGGCTCCGATCAACACCAGCCGCAGCGGTATGTCCCGCCGCAAGGGAGGGAATCCCAGCAACGATCCCGCATGGCAGGCGGCCTATATCGCCCGTATCGAGGAGAGCTACCACACCACGAAACTGCATCCGTGTGTCGTAGCATTCTCGCTCGCCGAAGATTCCGCCAACGGAATCAACCTCTACGAAGGTTATCTCCACCTCAAGGGCCTCGAAAAGGAGCGCCCGGTTCTCTACCCCGATGCCGGCGGAGAGTGGAACAGCGACAAACTCCGGCTGTCGGCCGAACAATAATCCGCTCGCCGCTCAAAAATAAAAAGGGCTGTCTGCTACATATAGACAGCCTTTTTTCATTCGTACTACACTCCAAGAACATCTTAAAACACCTCGCTTCCGACAAGTTTTGTCGGATCGTTTCGTTTTACGATCGAACACGCACGACAGAAACCTCCCTCGGACGACGAGTGCTGACAGCAGGCAACAGGTCAAAAGACAGGCAACGGCAAGCGAGTGACAGGCGCAAATGGCGAGTAACGAAAGACAGGCAGCGAACAACAAGCGACGGGAGCAGAGAGCAAGCGACGAAGAGTTGGTAGCACGTGACGAGCGGCAACTACAGATAACAACCGACCGGGAAAAGCTGGTAGCAGGCAATCGGGCGATGAGTCAGGGGACAGAAGGCCGGCAGCGTACAACCGGGCAAATGGCGAGCAACGGCAAGCGACGGATAGCTGAAACAGTCAGCAGGTGACGAAGGTAAATAACAGGGACACAAGTAACGGGCAACAGATAATAGATGCAGATGACAGGAGAAGTAACAAGCGACAAGTGACGGAGCATCCGCTATCGAAGGGTTCCTTCCAATATCTCTGAAAACCGTCCTTGCCCTGGTTTTGAAACTCCCACCCTGTCGCACCCGATTCGACACCATTATACGGAATACAAAACCCTACTCAGCATTCCGCCGATATTTGCAGGCCGGTTTTTCTATTTACCACTATATAGATAGCTATAGAAAGACGGCAATGCCCATTACTTTTTACTTTCCGTTCGGGAGCGACGAAAAAAATACCGAAGAATAGGGACACCAGCACCAATCACTCCGCCCAAGGATGAAATACCCGGACAAACACCAATCCGACTCTGTCATTTCCTGCCCCAAGCAGCCGTTATCAATAATCGGACTCTTAGCACCGACAACCTTCCTATAAAAAACGATTCGAACACTCCAAAGAGAGGGGGGGGGCACTGACGATCTTCCCTGCAAAACAGAAACCTCGCTCCCAATCAATCCCATAAAACAAAAGACAATCACATTATCAGTCCCCGTAAAACAGGCGCAAATGCCGCCGGACTTTCCCCGACATACAAACGAATGTCAAGGGACTTTCCCCAAGTCTATCTCTTCCAAAGATCCTTATACACAAAAAAGAGGGGAAGAGATCGCTCTCTTCCCCTCCGGGATTCCGTTACTCGTCGAAATTCGACGAATAACCGTTTTGTTTCGGATTATTTAACGATTTCAGAAGCAGCCTTGAGCTGTGCTCTTACATCAAAATCCAATTTATCCGATACCTCCTTTTTAGAAGCTGCATTGAGGATCGAAGACTTGCCATGGTCTGCACGCTCGCGCTCGATCTGCATGAACGAAGCCTGGCTGAAACGAATCGGAGCAGAAAGATCCACCTTCGATACGGTCGATACAGCCGATACCTCGCCGCGCTTATCATCGAAACCATCGGTCGGAGCAGTATCGATATCACCCTGGTGGTCAGGATCGTTCAGCAAGATTTCTTCATACATCAACTCACCCCAAGCACCGGTTGCATCCTGACCTGCATAGTAGAAGCCCCAAGGACCTACTCCCGGCGGAGTACAACGACCGTGCTTAGCATCCTTATAGATGGCTACAAACGGATAATTCTCGAAATAATCGAAGATCAACATATCCGGCAGAGGCAGCGTACCACCACGAGGTGCATGGATCAAGACCCACGTATGAGCAGTTTCCTCACTAGTCGGCTCCGCTTGGTAAACGCATACATACTGATTACCAGCATAGTTCCCCCAAGCTGCAGGATAACGAGCTGCAAGTTCATCACCGTTGTAAACCTGCCATGTTCCAGATACAGTTGCTTTCATATTACGCGGCAACGGTTTCGATTCTACGCGGGCAGAACTCAAATCGGACTGAGCCTGGCCATCCGCATAAGCAAAACCATAAGCCACATACTCGGTACCCGGCGTACACGAAGATGTCAGAACCTCTTCACCGACATACTGTGCCAATGTACCGCCACCGTCTGCATGAATCACTGCATCGATGAACTGACGCCAATCCTTATACTGATCGAAGTTGTTTGCAGAAGTCAGACCTACATGGTACCAAACGTCGTCCTGAGACGGAGTAACGGTACAAGTAAAGCTACGCATTTCGATCTTCGAGAACTCGAATTCCAACTTAAAATCTGTAGGAGCGACATATTCCGGAGTCGTGAATTCGGTCACCGAAACATCGGTAGTACGATGTCCGTATTTGTCGAAACCGAAAATAAAGATTTCGTAAGTGCTCTCCGGCTCGATACGCCACTCCTGATCGGCCCCCATCTTGGTCGTCATTTCGCCTTTCTGCACCCATTCGTTGGTCTGCCAGTTGGGAGGGGTGCCATCACCCAGGCCCGAACCGGAATCATACATATCCAGACGCTGGAGCAGACGCTCGACACAAACGCTTTTACCGTATTTCTCGGCACTGCCGCCGGGATACATACCGATGAAATATTTCGTCTCCAGATTCGAGGGCGTAATCTTGATCTCGCAATCCTGAGCTGTCACATTCAACTTCTCGACCGTGAACGTGCAATTATCGGTTACAGGAATCTCTCCGGTCGTAACCGTGAAATATTCCTCGGCATTTTCGCTGTTGATATTGTAGTTGTCATCCATGCCGAAGCACCAGAAATAGTAGTCGTTACCGCCCCATACACGGTTTTTTAAAGACGTGTTCAACATGAACTTCTGCTCGCCCTGATAAAGAGTCGGACGCTGCTTACGCGCACTGGACTGCAACTCCTGCAAATACTCTTTGCTGGTCCACTCGTCAACCTTGTAAACATAACTGTTCATCGTCGAGAACATCCACTTCGCATCCGGATTGCTCGGAGTGATCGTTACCTCTACGTTGTAAGGATTGTTGTCGGGATAAGGGTCGGCATTGACCTGCTTGGAAGTAACCGTGAACGTAAGGTCGGTCATCTCGACATTCTGGGTCGTGAACTCCGCCTTGAAAAGGTCCGTAGTAGGCACGCCCTCGGACGTACAACCGTACACATACCCATAATATGCCGTATTGGCAAGCGACAAGTCATCCACGGTATTGGTCTTCGAACCTTTCATGAGTAAGATGTTCAACCATTCAGACAACTTCATCCCCCGACTTTCGGCCTGTTCTTTCACCGCCTCCAAGTCGGCCTGAATGAAAGCCTCGTCGGACTCGAACGAATCGACGTATTCTTTAGTCATAAAAGCGCACAGATAGGTCTCGCTCTCGTTCGAAGGAACGATCTGCATTGCACAGCCGTTTGCCGTAATCGACTTCGGATCGATCGTAAGTTCGAACGTCATGGTACCACCCTGATTTACGGTAACGACTACATCGGCTGCCCCCGTATAAGAAAGGGTGATCTGCCCCGAACGAGACTCGACACCCTCGTCGAGTGCAGTGTAATCAAACTGGACGTATCCCGGCTCCGCATAGTTGAAATTCTTGATCCAATCCACGTTCGTCGTTGCCTCGACAATAGACGATTTATCGGCCCCTTGAATTTCATACGCCAAACGACCCGTTCCAGCGTTTTTCGATAAGGAAAGCGTAGTTTTAGCTACGATGGTGACGCTGTAATCCACGCCATCGTCGCTTCAGCCACTGCTTGCACTCACCATTGCGAGCATCGCCACAAGCGCCATCGCAAAAGAAAAATACTTTTTCATAGAAAAAAATAACAAGTAGTTTAGTGAAAGAGCTACCGGATCGAAATCCGGACACCCTTTCGGGTTAATAAAAATTAAAAGTTAGGTATTAAAAACATCATAAAAAAGCGAAAATCCACCATGCAAGTATCGTAGAATAATCCTAATACACAATATAACCAACAAAATTCAATTCTTTTGTCCCGTCCGTTCCCCAGCGTATTCCTGCGATAAAGCAACTGCACCGAACGGAATCAATATTCTCGCCTTCATTCGGAATCGAATTCTTAATCCGAAATTTTCTCAAAGGTAGGAAATTAATCTAACTTAAACAACTTTTTAAGACAGTTTTTTCAATAAAAAAGCAAATCAAAAATCACAATATATTGAATATCTTACATTTAAAATTCAAATATTCGTACCTACAAAAAATCCCCCCCCAAAAAAAATGATTTTTAGCCCACAGGCGGCGTTTTTTCCATCACCTGGACGGATGTACCGAAATAATAAATCTTGAAACATAATAATTCGGTAACCAGTCGATGCACCTATATAACTTAAATAATATTTTATTTAGTATATACACAAGATAAAAAAAAGCAAAATTCCGTTTCGAAGCCCTCCTCTGCATTTTTTACGAAGAAAAAATATTTTTTTCTTGCAGAAATAAAAAAAACATCCTACATTTGCACCTGCAAACGCCTCTTTAGCTCAGTTGGTAGAGCACGACACTCTTAATGTTGGGGTCCAGGGTTCGAGCCCCTGAGGGGGTACGGAAAGGCGGAAAACTTAAGTTTTCCGCCTTTTTTATTGTCCAAACAGCCCCTTATAGCTGATATATCTTACCGTTTCGTGTATCTTTGTAATTGGATCCCACCGTAAAGGATCTATGTAGGATAAAAAAATTTTACAAAGTCCCTTATTCAGCCGAGGTATAAAGATAAATTCAAACAGGTTATGGAGATCAATAAAGATAACTGGAAGCAGATCGATCTAAATGTGGACAGCCTGTGGTTGATCCCCGAAAGAGATAGGCAAGGCAAGCACAAGAATATCTAGCACGGCAATTTCGTTCCCCAACTACTCAAACGCTTACGAATGCCGGAAATACCGTGCTGGAGTTGTTCGCAGGCAGCGGGACTACCCTGTTCGCATATGAAAACCTGCGCAAAGATTACATCGGATTCGCCCCCCCAAAAAAATTATCGATTATGTCAATAGCATTATGAGCGAATGGTCTTCGATCAACTACGCAATCAAGAGTGTCGATGTCACCGATCGACAGCCGTTTTCCGAGGCGATCGCAGCATAGCTGGGCGAAAGGCACCGAGAGGAGGTCGATTTTATGATCGCTCATCCGCCTTATCTGGACATCGTAAAATTCACCGACGACAGCAGGGACCAGTCCAATATTTCGGACATCGATGCTTTCTAAAAAAAATTGTCGAACGCAATAGCCACGGCTTCCGATACTTGAGAAAGAACGGTTATTTTGCGATAGTCACCTGGGGATATTTCTGAAAAAAGCGAAGTGATTCCTTTGGCTTTCAAGATAATGGATTCCGTAAAACAACACCTGAAAGTCAAGTTAAAGGGCATCGTGGTTAAAAATATCGAAGGGAATCGCGGTAAATTAGGCGCACAAAACATCTGGAAATACAGAGCGTTGAAAAGCGACTACTTTTTATTCAACCGAGCAGAGTTTCCGAGTACATCTGGAGCACATGTTCGCAGGCACGAGATCCAGAAATAAAACCGTAGGTTTCAACCGATCAGCACATTCCAATATATCAGTTGCTCAAACGGGAAATACACTGGTTGCAATGATGGCCGATTTCAGCCGGGTACGCGCGAACGATTATGCGATATTTTACGTGCAGACATCGAAAGGAAAAGAAGGGAAATTTTACGGCATATATCAGATCGCCAGTGACCCTTTCCTTAAACCCGACGGTTACTATTTGCGCGAGAAACTTTGGATAAATCTGACATTCCGGGTATTGAGCAAACCGTACGAAGTATTTGCAAAAGGGGCTTCCGAATGGGAGGCTTTGGATGATATAATAAGGTATATAGGCCCCTATCAAATGCTGTGCAGTTTGATATACAGAAAGCTGAAAGGCAATCGCGGAAATACCATGCTTATGCCCTATGAGGCAGAGCGGTTGTTTTCTTTAATCCGCTCGAAAAAATAACCATAAGGCCCTCAACGGGAACAGTTTCACCGATGAAAACAGAAGACAAGTCGAAAATATGTTGCAAACTGAAGTATATGCCGACGAAACACAGACCGCGTTCGACATCTTGCCCCGACTGATCTACAAGAGACGCAACAGGAAAGCCTATAAAGTACATTTGCAGATGTATTTGGCGCAACATATCGGCAGGGATCCGATCTTGAACCGGGCCCTTAAAGTCAATTGCAAAAACATAGAATAGTTAGGAAACAAGGTTTCATGCGGCATCGGCATGCAGCGAATCGATGTGATGTTTTCGCAGAAAATAGATGAAAAAACAAAATAGATCGTACCTATCGAACTGAAGGCCGTAACTAATCCCAGACAGATATCCCGATATATAGACTGAATAGAACAGTAGTATATTCCCAACAGACCGAGCGTAATACATCCAATCCTGATATGCCCGGAATCAGAACTCGGTCAAAAAAACATCAACGCATTCAGAGCGTTCGACACAAAATCCAATAGACGTTACCTCCTATCCTTGGAATATTATAGAATTTACAGACGACGAAGAAATGCTGAAGTTTAATAATATCATGTACGAGTGATGAATTACATAGGATCGAAATATTCGCTGCGGGATTTTATCGACAATACGATCAAAAAGGTCGTCGGCGATAATCCATCGGATATGGTATTCTGCGATCTCTTTGCAGGTACGTGTATCGTAGGGCTCATTTCAAAACACGAGTTAGCAAAGTAATAGCCAATAATTGGAAGTATTACAGTTATGTCCTCAATCGCAACTATATAGGCAACTGCTACGAACTTGCGAACAAAGCCGATTATATAGAAATACTGAACTCGCTGTCAGGGACAGAGAATGGTCTCATATACTCTCAATATTGTCGAGGGGGGGGTAATGACCGTCAGTATTTCTCCGATGACAACGATCAAAAATAGATGCCATCAGATCGACTATCGAGCATTGGCAGAAACCGGAGAAATATCCGACGATTTATACTATTTCCGGCTGTGCTGTCTGCTCGAAAACGCAGCCAAATGCGCCAATACGGCATCCGTATACGGAGCATTTTTCAAACATCTCAAACAGTCAGCACAGAAAACGCTCGTTATCGCTCCCGCAGATTACCAAATAAACAACGGCGAACACGAAGTGTACAATGAAGATGCGAATAGTCTGATTAAGCGGATCGAGGGCGATATTTTATACCTCGACCCACCGTACAACTCCCGACAATACAGCGCAAACTACCATCTGCTGAACACGATTGCCGACTATAAATCATTTACTCCGAAGGGAAAAACGGAGCTAAGAGAATACAACAAATCGAATTATTGCAGTAAGGCGAAAGTACAGCATACATTCAAAGATTTGATCCGGAACGCCCGGTTCAGATACATCGTATTGTCGTACAATAACGAAGGCATAATGCCAATGCAGACCATCGAACAGATAATGACCAAATATGGCAATTATCAGATGTTTCAAAAGGAGCATCAGAGATTCAAAGCAGACAAGACTGAAAATAAAAACCACTTGGCCGATACCACCACAGAGTACCTACAGGCGAAACAGAATCCGCAATAGTCGCCCGACTCATAAAATGCGACGCGACAAAATATGGAAAAATACAGTATCTTTCGGGAAACAGGAAAACAAATCGGATCCGCACGGCTAACCGGCAGAGCTGAAATCGTCCAAATGCTGAATCAGGGAAAAAGTATCGCGGCAATCTGCAAGGAATACGGGATCGCGAGAAACACCTTCGATCGGTTCAGAAGACAATACACCTATACTATTATAAAAGGAGAGAAAAAACGCTGGAGGGTAAACGGAAATGCTGCGGAGTTAAAAGAGAAAATACATGCAACGCTATAAACTGATGACTTTCCTCCCAACACAGGATAAGAAGGGGAGAGGGAAAAAGCCTGTCGCCACTCCGAAAGCGGCCCTCCACTGTTGCTGCACAAGGTCAGAAGGACAGCTGCGGCAAAAGCAGAATCAAACCTCGTAGCCCACACGCCCCCAACTGCATTCGATATTCACAAGGAAAGGGAACCTTTTTTCCCGCAATCTTTTATATCCGGAGTGAAAGATCAGAAACGGATTCCGGCGAAATCCGTCTTTCAACGGATCGTCGATACGGCATCGAACTCTTCGGGAGCGTAAGTCCGCAAGGCGAGTTTTTTAACCCAAACGACGAAGATCCCCGTGAGTACCAAGTTCAGCACGAGGGTCAGCACCGAAATAACCAGTGCCGGACCGCCCAAGCTATATCCCAGCGCAATGAAGATAACGCCCGCCCCTACCTCGCCGCGGGTAAACATACCGATCGAAAGGGCCAGACGTTCGCTCAACTTCCGATCACGATAAAAAAACATCGGGAAAAGTTTGCCCAGGTTGGACAGCAACGAGACGATCACCACATGGAATGCGATCACGCCCCACGACATCATGGGCTGCGAACCGGTCACGGAAGAAGCAGCTTCCCCAGTCGCAGCAGTCATACCGATAAACAACGGCATGCTCAATCCAACCAAAAACATGAACAAGAACGAAATGCCGGAAGCGGCCATCCGCTCCCCGCGAGATTCGACATGCCTGGTTTTCATCACCATACCCAATACGAAAGCGGGAAGCAGCACCTCGATATGAATACTGCCCTCCTCGCCGAAATAATATTTGGAAAGCAGGTAAACCAGTTGGGTAACACCGAAAACCACGACCGAATAGGTCAGAATCGCCCACCAATCCTGCCTCAACTCATACGTACTGAGTTTCTTCCACCCCAGCCACAACAGCAGAAAGACGATCACCACGACGACGAAAAGCTGCCAGCGCAGACCGATCATCAGGATTTGCAGAGGTATCATCAGCAGGATGGTATCCAGATCGTCGAAAATCGCCAGCACCTGAATTTTCCGATACATCCAGCTTCGCTTGAGCCGCAGGGCCGCGAGCATCGTGAACAGGATGCCGGCCGAAGTCGGAGCGGCAAAACGGCTCAACAACAGATTCTCTTTCCAGGCGTCGCCATTGCCCCAAAACTCGGGCGGCAACAACACGAAAACATAGTACAGAGCGATGAGCAGCCAAGGTACGGCTGCCGTAGCCATAGCGATGAAATAGTCCTCGGCATAGGAGCGCCAACGTTTTTTATCGATCTCGAATTCCCGGCCGACATTGATCATGATGAACGACAGACAGACATAAAGAAAGGTCGTCGCCCCGGCCCGAAATGCAGGATAGCTCTCTCCGAGCATCCCCGGAAGAATCTGGGAAGCCACGAGGCCAAGGATGAGAAGCAGGGAAAATGAGAAAATCTTTTTCATCGGAGGTTTTCAATAGAATGTTCGCGCAGTCGGCACAAGGATTTATGTCGGCTAAATCGCGGGTACCGCCCGGAATTTTGGTACAAAGAAAATCAAAATCCCGGAATTTCCCCGCATCGTCCGCCAAAAAAGCACCGACTGCGCACCTCAACGCCACTTTTTCGTGCGGAAGAACAAATAGGTCACGAATCCGATGACGATCATCACGCCCCAGGCCAGGATATAACCGTGCTCCCACTCCAGTTCGGGCATGTTACGGAAATTCATCCCCCATACTCCGACCAGAAAAGTCAGCGGAATGAAGATGGTCGATACGACAGTCAGCCGTTTCATAATATCGTTCATCCGCAAATCGTTGTTCGAGATATACAAATCCATCAGCGACGAAAGGGTTTCACGGCAGATGTCGATATTTTGCGCCACGTTGAGCAGGTGATCGTTCACATCGTTGAAGAAGGGCCGATTGACCCGGTGCAACAAACTCGAATCGGAACGAAATAGCCGCGAATATTGTTCCTTGAGCGGCAGAACCGTCCGCTTGAGCTGCATGTAATCCCGCCGGAGCTCCTGCATCTGTACTCCGATGTCCCGGTCTCCGGTATCGGCCAGCAATGCAGATTCCAGCTCCTCCAACCCGTCGCTGATCGCCGCCGCAACCGACATATAACCGGTTATCAAGCCATTGAGTAACACCGAAAACAGGTAGTCCGACTGTCGGGTACGGATTTTCAGTACATTACTGCGGATGGCACGCATCACATCGTCGAAAAAATCGTTGTCCCGCTCCTGAAACGTCAGCACGAAATCAGCGCCCTGCACCAGACTGACCTGCATCGCTTCGCCACCCATAATCTGCTTGGCAATAATCACATTGTACTGATCGTGCTCCTCGACCTTGCTGGCATGGTCGGTATTGAGAATGTCCTGCATGACCAGAAAATCGATCCCGAAATGCGTACAAACCGTCTGCACGGCATCCGTATCTTCCAGTCCGTGAATCTGCAGCCAAGTGATGCCATCGGGCTGAAAGCGGGATTTCATCTCCTCGAAATCATCTCCCGAAGCCTCTTCAACCCGATCCACAGTATAACTGCACAGATGCAGATGAGTCCGTGTTTTCGTATCCCCGTTGTAGGCGAGCTTGTCGCTGAGCAGGTTATTTTTCATGGCTGTACGATTAAAATTCGACCGTGACGCCCAACGTCGGCACCAACGTACCGCTCGCCTGGCGGATATACTTCATCTTATAACGCTGCTCCGAAGGCGGAGCCGAAGGATTCTCGATCACGCCGGTACTCATCAGCACGTCGGGCTGACGGAGCTTGCTGAAAGTCACGTTCTGCAAATCGACATAGATACCCAGCATGCATTTACGGAAATAAAACACCTTATCGACGCGCACGTCCAACTGGGCGAAGGCATCCAAACGTCCGGTATTGTATTTCGAATAGTCGTAATAAGGACGTCCCGAAGCGTTCCACGCCTCGACGAGCGACGATTTCTCGACGTCGTACGGCGTATAAGGCGTTCCGCCGATAGCGCTCAGCTTCGCACCGACGCTCCACCCGCGAGAGAAATCGTACGTACCGCTGATGTTCGCCACGAAACGATTGTCCCAGGCAGAAGGAATATATTTCGCATCGTGCCGGCTGCGGTACTCGCTGCTGAAAACGGTCAGGGCGCCGACCAGATTGAAACGGTCGGGAAGCTGCCAACGCACCATCAGCTCCAGACCGTAGGCACGTCCCTGAGCCGAAGAAACGAGCAGTTCGTCGCCCGAGGTGCCGTAGTCGTTGCCTTTGCAGGTCAGCGGCACGTCGTCCGCCACCGAAAGCGGGATATCCGTATAATATTTGTAGAAACCTTCGAGCGAAACCACCAACCGGTCACGCAGACGCCAATTGACGCCGACGGCGCTTTGCAGGACCCGCATATACTCCAAGCCCCGATTGACCAACTCGCCCGTATTGTCCTTATAGCCGAGTGCCGTATAGGGCGGCAACTGGTAGAAAAGCCCTGCGCTACCGCTCACCGACCAACTGTCGCTCAAGGCATAGGAAGCCGACACACGGGGCGAAAGCTGCTTCCAGAAACGCTCCATCTCCGTCGAATAGTCGCATCCGTCGGCCCGCACGCCCATCGAAACCGTCAGCCGCTTATCCGCAGAAGCATAGTCCGCACCCACGAACACGCCCCACCCCACGATACCCAGATAGGTGCGATAGTCGAGCAGCTCGGCTTCCTGCTGATAAGTCCGCTGCAAAGTCTTGTTATGATAGGTAGAATAGTTCAACTCGGCACCTTCGCGCAGCATCCACCGGCCCAGGTAGGAGCGATTTTCGAACCGCAGGGTCGTCTTCTGCTCCACGCCCCGCAAACGCAGGGTCAGATTATCCGGAGTCGATTCGTCGTTGTTGCGGTATTTGGTATTGCGGTTATTCAGGTAGTTGTGACTCAACGCCACCGACTGCACGTGCCGGCCGGCGAAATGGCGGTACACGGCACCCACAGTAAAGGTTTCCTGTTGGATGCGAGGCAGGTAGCTGAGCAGGTATTCGTTCTCCTCGCCCTTCTCGTCGAGATTGAGCTTCATGTTGTCGATGCCCACCAGTCCGAGGAAAGTCAGCTCGTCCCGCTCCGAGAAACGGGTCTTGACCTTCAGTTGCCCGTCGATGTAATTGGGCAGGAAAGGAAGCCCCAGCAATTTGAAGAGGAACTGGAGATAGGATTGCCGCACGGAAAAGAGGTAAGTCGTCTTTTTGCCCACGTGTCCGCTGCCGCTGAGCGACACTTCGGAGGCACCGAGCGTCGCCTTGAAGGTCTGCCGTTCGAGATCGCCGTCCCGCAGCCGGAAATCCAGCACCGAACTGAGCGCCCCGGCACGGTCGGCGGGAAACGAACCCGTATAGAAATTGATCTCGCGCACCAGATCGGAATTCACGATGCTTACGGGACCGCCCGTGGCACCCTGCGTGGCGAAATGGTTGATGTTGGGAATTTCGATCCCGTCCATGAAGAAGCGGTTTTCAGAAGGTCCGCCGCCCCGCACGATCAGGTCGTTGCGATAACCGATGGGCGAAAACGACACGCCCGGATAGGAACGAACGATACGCGACACGTCACGATTGGAGCCGGGACTCTTCTCGATCTCCCGCATCCCGATCACCTGCATACTGACCGGGCTCTCGATCGTACGGCGGAAAGGCGAGGGACGAACGACGACTTCATTCAGATGCTCCGGCTCCTCCTCCATCTCGATTTCGATGAAAGGCGTCCGGGCCGACACCTGGTATTCGGGGGTCACGACCGTTCTGTAACCGATGAACGACGCCGTCAGGCTGTAAATGCCGGGCTTCACCTGCAGGATCTCGAAACGTCCGAGCGAATCGGTCATGGCGCCCTTACCGGGCTGGCCGGTGATCGTAACGGCAGCATAGGCGACCGGTTCCCGGGAAAGACGGTCGATAACCCTGCCCCGCACAGGATACCCCGCTGCGGCCCAAACAGAAGGAATGTACAATGCCAGCAAAACGATTGCTGCCAGTAAGTTCTTTCTCATAATTCACAAAATCAACCGTCCGCAAATCTAATAAATTTACCGGCGTTTCGATCTTCCGGCCGTAAAGAATCGACCGAAGCGGACCGATTCGAGGCGAATCGGACGATTTACGGCATCGACACGATACCCCGAATCGCCCGCCGGCATACCGTAATAATCGAAAGAGATGCAAAAATCATGAAATCCGCCCCGGAAGGAATCGAAATTTACACTATTTTTGTTTCCGGTCAATCTCGACTATAAATATATGCGCACACTGATCTCAATTCTCTGGATTTCGTTCTTTCCGCTTGCCGCAGCAGCGCAGGGCGACGGTCTGTCGTATCGGCTGAAAAAGGTGATAAAGGATAAAAAAGCCGAAATCGGTATTGCGGTCATCCTCGACGCACAAGATACGGTAACGGTCAATAACGACGACCGCTACCCCCTGATGAGCGTATTCAAATTCCACCAGGCCCTCGCCGTCGCAGATTACCTGAACCGAAACGGACTGACGCCCGACACGGAAATATTCATTCCGGAAGAAGAGCTCGTCCCCGACACGTACAGCCCCCTCCGGGACGAATTTCCCGAAGGCGAAATTTCGCTTTCAGTCAGCCGTCTGTTGGAGTACAGCCTGCAGTTGAGCGACAACAACGCCTGCGACATCCTCTTCGAGCACACGGGCGGTCCGGCAGCGACAGACCGCTACGTCCGGTCGCTTGGACTGTGCAATTTCGCAATCGCAGCAACGGAACAACAGATGCACGACGATCCGCAAACGTGCTACGAAAACTGGAGTACGCCGCTCGAAGCCGCCGCCCTGCTGGAACTGCTCGTAACGGAACAGATTCTCACTCCTACACTGCGGGAAATGATCCGGCAAAACCTGATAAACTGTAAAACAGGTGCCGACCGTCTTCCGAAACCACTGTCGGGAACCGGCGCCGTCATCGGACACAAAACCGGCACGAGCGACCGCGACGAACGAGGCATCTTCGCCGGGACCAACGACTTGGGATTCGTCATCCTGCCGGACGGCACCCGCTATACCATCGCCGTCTTCATCAAAAATTCGGCGGAAAATCCAGAAACGAATGCCCGAATCATAGCGGATATCTCCGAAACCGTTTATCGATACGTTCGCGACGAATACCGGGAAGATGACATCCGCCCCGGCAAAAAAACACATCGATAAAGGAGCCGGAATTGGATTCGAATCCGATTTTTATTAAATTTGGAAAGAAAACAGCGTAATTTGCACTGTTCTTGCACGGAATCAGAAAAACTTCAATACCCCAAGCATGAAAAAAATAGCGGCTTACCTCATTCCCGTCCTCGCCTGCTTTGCAGTAGGTATCTCGGCAAGTTTTTTCCAGGCTTCGTCCATCGCCGAATGGTATCCGACGCTGACCAAGCCGACACTCACGCCGCCCAATATCGTATTTCCGATCGCCTGGAGCGTCCTGTACCTCTGCATGGGACTTTCGCTCGGGCGTCTCATCGTGCGTCGGCAGCACAAAGGAATCATCCGGCTGTGGGTCTTGCAGCTTATCGCCAACTTCCTGTGGAGCATCCTGTTCTTCACGCTGCGCAATCCGCTGGCCGGATTCATCGACATCGTACTGCTGAATATCCTCGTGGGACTCTACATCTTCGCCGCGAGCCGCAGGGACCGCGCTGCCGCCTGGCTCTTCGTACCTTACCTGCTCTGGACGCTCTTCGCCGCCTACCTCAACGGATATATCCTGCTGCACGGCACCCCGGCGACGACTCCGACGACAATTCAAACCGAATCTTTAACAATATCAAAACCTAAAACAGAAAGAATTATGGTTCACAAAATGCCCGAACTTCCGTATTCGACGGAAGCGCTCGCTCCGAAAATGAGCAAAGAAACTTTTGAATACCACTACGGCAAACACCTCCAGACCTACGTGGATAACCTCAACCGCCTGATTCCCGGCACGCCTTACGAGTCGATGTCTCTGCAGAAGATCGTCAAGAAAGCCGACGGTCCGATCTTCAACAATGCGGCCCAGACGTGGAATCACACGTTCTTCTTCCTGATGCTGACCCCCGACCAGAAGCCGATGCCCCAAAAACTGGCGGATCGCATCGCCCGTGACTTCGGATCGGTCGAAGCCTTCAAGGAAGAGTTCTCCAAAGCCGCTACCGGACTTTTCGGATCGGGTTGGACATGGCTCGCAGCCGACAAGGACGGCAAATTGCAGATCATCTCGGAATCCAACGCCGGAAACCCGATGACCAAAGGCCTCAAGCCAGTCATGACGATCGACGTATGGGAGCACGCCTACTATATCGACTACCGCAACCGCCGCGCGGATTTCATCAAATCGTACTGGGAGCTGATCGACTGGGACAAGGTGGCCGACCGCATATTCCCCCGCAAATACCACTGCACCGCCTGCGACTACGTATATGATCCGGCCAAGGGCGATCCCGAAAGCGGCATCGCACCCGGCACGGCATTCGAAGACATCCCGGACGACTGGGTATGCCCCGTTTGCGGACTCTACAAGGATTCCTTCAAGATCGTGGAAGAGAAATAGGCGATCAGGAAAATTGAAAAAAGCAGCGCATAAAGCGCTGCTTTTTTGTATCGGGAGAATCCGTCGCAGACACCCGACAGCCGTTTTTCCGCGCCCGAGGGAAGAAGCCGGGCAGCCCATTCCGTCCGACACCAGAAATAAAGAGATCGACCCGGCAACAGATCGACCTCTTTGTTTCAGTCCATACTAATCTCTACTTTATTGCGACTGAAACCTTTATCGGCAAGACACTCTTCTTCTGCACAAACTCCGCACTTCGGCGTATGCCGTACAACGGGTTCGAAAAATATTTCATCCGGGAAACAGAGAGCCGCCTCGCTTCAGGTTATCAATCCACCGAAAAGATGCCTCGCAGGTCTTTTCCGAAAGCTCCGTTCTCCGCAGACGCATATCATCCGAACTGTCCGTTCATCGGGCAGGCAAAGGCTGGTCTTCTGACTCGTCCCCGCCGCAACGCCTTCCCGACCCCGCAGGACCAGTGGCAAAAGAGTGTCGCGGCAATACACCCGGGCATCCGAAACACCGCCCGCAAGCGGGCCGATCACCTCGGATCGTCGGGCAGGACTCACAGCAGCGGGAACTGTCGCAGACTTTCACTGCGTTCCCATTTAATCTGACGGGGCGTAACCCCTCGTGAACCGTTGCAGTGCAAATGTAAGAAAATATTTGCTATCTTTGCCCGGTAACCAAAAAATATTTTGACAGAAACTATGAAACACGCATACGTATTTCCGGGTCAGGGCGCTCAAGCCGTCGGCATGGGCAAAGACCTCTACGACAATGTCCCCGAAGCCAAGGCTCTCTTCGAGCAGGCCAACGAAATCCTCGGTTTCCGCATCACCGACATCATGTTCGCCGGTACGGACGAAGAGCTCAAACAGACTAAAGTCACCCAGCCGGCCGTATTCCTCCACTCGGTCATCATGGCCAAGGCGCTGGGCGTGAAGCCCGACGCGGTAGCCGGACACTCGCTCGGCGAATTTTCAGCCCTGGTGGTGGCCGGCGCTCTTTCGTTCGAAGACGGTCTGCGGCTCGTTTCCAAACGTGCGATGGCCATGCAGAAAGCCTGCGAAGCCGTACCCGGTACGATGGCGGCGATCCTGGGACTCGACGACGCCAAAGTAGAGGAAGCCTGCGCCTCGATCGACGGCGTGGTCGTGGCGGCGAACTACAACTGCCCCGGCCAACTGGTTATCTCGGGCAGCGTCGAAGCGGTCGATGCCGCCTGTGCCAAACTCAAGGAAGCGGGCGCCAAACGCGCACTGCGTCTGCCCGTAGGCGGTGCATTCCACTCGCCCCTGATGGAGCCGGCCAAGGTCGAACTCGAAAAAGCGATCAACGAAGCACCCTTCCAGGCTCCTGTCTGCCCCATCTACCAGAACGTCGATGCCAAACCCCAAACCGATCCGGCGACGATCAAGGCCAACCTGATCGCACAGCTCACCGCACCGGTACGCTGGACCTACATCGTCAAGAACATGCTTGCGGACGGCGTGACCGAATTTACGGAACTCGGTCCCGGCAATGTCCTGCAGGGTCTTATCAAAAAAGTGAATCCCGAAGCGGTCGTAGAGTCGAAATCGACGTTGTAACCCGCCTCCGAAAACAAAATAGAATCGATTGACAAGCAATCGATTCTATTTTGTTTATAATTTTTTTTCATATCACAAGATCAAATACGCCAAATTCGATTGAATTCTTTCTATATTTGCACAAAAATTACAGAAGACATCAAACGACATCAATAACTATGACATCGTTAACCGAATTTTTCAGCCGACAGGAAGATGACAATCTGAAAGGTATTTCGCACAAGAACAACCTCTTCAAGCGAAATATCATCGCACATATGGCGGTGAACGGGGAGTGTACGCTCTCGGAGCTTACCAAAGAGCTGCACATCAGCGTACCGACCATCACCAAGCTCGTTCAGGAACTCGTTCAGGAGAACATCGTCTCCGATCTGGGCAAGGTCGAAACTCCGGGTGGACGACGTCCCAACGTCTTCGGACTGGCCAGCTCGGCCATCTATTTCGCAGGCGTCAATATCGGCCGGGACAACATGTCGTTCCTCATCACGGACCTGCACAACAATATCGTCAAAGAGGAACTCTTGACCGACTTCGAACTGCAGGATCGCCCTCAATGCCTCGAAAAAATCTGCTCGAATATCGCACATTTCATCGATACGTGCGGTGTGGAACGCGCGAAAATCCTCGGAGTGGGTGTCAGCGTCAGCGGACGCGTCAATCCCACGACGGGACGCAGTTACCGCTATTTCACTTCGAGCGAACAGTCCCTGCGCGATATGATCGAACAACGCATCGGCATCCGCGTACTGCTCGAAAACGACTCCCGGGCCCGATGCTATGCCGAATACACCAACAGCAAATCCAAAGACGAGATGGACGTACTCTACCTCCACCTCGGACGCGGCCTGGCCATCGGTATCGTCATGAACGGCAAACTCTACTACGGCAAGAGCGGCTTTGCCGGAGAGTTCGGGCACATTCCCTTCTTCGACAACGAAATCATCTGCTCCTGCGGCAAGAAAGGTTGCCTCGAAACCGAAGTTTCGGGAATCGCGATCGAACAGAAGTTCGGTCGGCTTATCAGCCAGGGTGTCAATACGATCCTGCGCGAAAAATACAACAAGCACGAAGCCATCCACGTCGATGAGATCATCGACGCAGCCAAGCACGACGACAATCTCTCGATCGAACTGATCGAGGAGGTCGGAGAAAAGGCGGGCAAGGCCGTCGCCTTCCTGATCAACACCTTCAATCCGGAAACGGTCATCGTAGGCGGCGAGCTGGCCGAAGCGGGCGACTACCTGATGCTGCCCCTCAAGTCGGCGACCAACAAATACTCGCTCAATCTGGTTTATAAGGACACCAAATTCCGCTTGTCGAAAATGGGCAAGACGGCCAGCGCCTGGGGTGCTGCCATGTTGATTCGCAATCAGGTGCTCGGACTTTGCTAATGATGCTCCGAGGCCATATTTGCAGCCTGCGGGCCGTCGAACCTCAGGACCTCGAACTGCTCTGCCGGTGGGAAAACGATCCTTCGTTGTGGACAGTCAGCGGTACGATCGAACCGTTCTCGCACTATTCGATCGAACAATTCATCCAGGAGCAGCAGGCTGGTATTTACCGATGCGGACAACTGCGGTTGATGATCGACGACACAGCGGGGGAAACGATCGGAGCCATCGACTTGTTCGATTTCGAGCCGCAGCACGAACGGGCAGGCGTCGGCATTCTGGTTTACGATCCGGCACAGCGCGGGAAAGGATACGGGGCAGAGGCATTGGCTTTGCTCGAAGAGTATGCCCGCACGGTACTCCGGCTGCGGCAACTGTGGTGCAACGTACTCGCGGACAACGTCCCCAGCCTGACTCTCTTCGAAAGAGCCGGATTCCGCCGGGTCGGGGTTAAAAAGGAGTGGATCCGTACCCCCGAAGGGTATAAGGACGAAGTATTGCTCCAAAAGCTGCTTTAGACAATTTGAAATACAAATCTGCCGGAATTTTCCTGCCCGATAAGTGATCGGCGACGGAGCATCCCGGTAGATTTTTTTTATCGTATCTCGGGAGGAAACTCGCATCTCCTCCTCCCGACATCCGGCTTTTTCAAGCACCCCTCGCACCGGTTACGCACCGCTGTCGTGCCGGGGCAATCCCGCCCCTGCCGAAGCTACTCTTCGTCCGGTAAATCGGCCGCCTGCAAAGTCCGGGCAGACTGTTGTTTCTTGGTCGGAATTCCCAGTTTGCGAAGCCGCTCCCCGCAGCGGACGATGTTGTCGTTACCGGTGCAAAGCCGCTTGTAGGCATCGTTGTACTTGTCCCGGGCGGCGTCGAGCGACTGTCCCACCCCTTCGAGCGAAGCGGTGAAAGCCACCAACTGCTCGTAGAGTTTCGTACCGTAAGTAACGATGTCGGCCGTATTCTTATTCTGTGCGTTCCGCTTCCAAAGATCGTCCACCAACTTCAGTAAAGCGAAAAGATTGGTCGGCGAAGAGATGATGACTTTCTTGTCGTAGGCATCGGCCCAGATGGAGCTGTCGTTTTGCAGCGCCGCCAGAAACGCCGGTTCGTTGGGAATGAACATAATGACGAAATCGGGCGAATCGAGCAATCGCTGGTACTCCTTGCGACCCAGTTCGACGACGTGCTGCCGCACCGACGCGACGTGCGACGCAAGATACTGGCGCCGGGTCGCCTCGTCCTCGGCCCCGACGTATCCGACGAATGCCGTGAGCGACACCTTCGAGTCGATGACGATCCGTTTGCCTTCGGGCAGATAAAGCACCACGTCGGGCCGCAGGTTGTTTCCCGCTTCGTCCTTGATATTGAGCTGCGTATCGTAATGTACGCCCCGGATCAGGTTCGAATTGTCGAGGATCGTTTCGAGGATCATCTCGCCCCAGTCGCCCTGCACTTTGGAATTGCCCTTGAGCGCGTTGGTCAGGTTGGTCGTTTCGGTGGTGATGCGGCGATTGAGTTCCATCAGGCGTTCAAGCTCGTTGCGCAACGCCCCCCGCTGTTCGTTCTCGGAGGAGTAGATCTTCTCGACCCGCTCGCGGAACTCCACGATGTTATCCCGGAAAGGTTTCAACAACACGTCGAGCGCTTCGCGGTTGGTCTCCTTGAAAGTGCGCGACTGTTCGCCCAGAATGTCATTGGCGAGGTTCTTGAATTGGGTCCGGAAAGTCTCCTCCATCTTTTCGCGTTCGGCACGTGCCTCGGCCATTCGCTGTTCGGCCGCCTCCAGACGGGCCTGCGCCAGCGTACTCCGCTCGACCAGGGTGCGGATTTCGATTTCGGCGGCAGCGGATTTCTCTTCGGACACCCGGCGCGACTCCTCGGCCAGGCGGCGAGCTTCGTCCGCAGCAGCCCGTTCGTCCGACAAACGGGCGTTATCCCGACGCAGGGAGAGCAAAAGCAAACCCAGCACGGCGCAAACGACGCCGAGCGACAATAAAACGACAACGATTCCGGTATTCATGACAGCAACAAAAATAACAAAAGATGCAAGCAATCGTACGGGCATGCACACAAAGATTGCCGAACCGCATCCAATCTTTAACAAAGATAAGAATAAGTCAAATGCAAAAGCAAATTTATTTACATTTTATAATAGAGGCAAAGAACCTAAAAAATATAATCTAATTTATTTTCGAAACAACATTGTAAAATCATTTTTTATCCATATATTTATTCTGAAATTATTCTTTAACCAAAAAAATGCTCTATGATGAACTTTGCTTCCATGAAGTTTTTCCTGGTAGGATTGACTTTGACAGCCATGCTCTCTGCATGTAGTGATGACGAAACATCAGACCTTATCCCCGAACCGAGCATCTCAATTTCTGCTTTAGAAAGTGAAATCGGGGCACTGAACTTCTCGATCAACGTGGAAAATGCCGAGCAATGCGCTTACGTCTGCATGAACGCGAACGAATCGCTCCCCACGACTGCTGATGAAATTTTCGCAACCGGAACGAGCATTAAACTCACGGACAAGAACAAACTTTCGATCCGAGTTCCCGTCGACAAGCAGATTACATATGCCGTTATCGCTGCAGCTGCGAACCAGACGGGCAAGACAATTTCCAACAAATTACAACTTACCCCGCTCAAAGACGAAGACCCAGGGACGGAAGATCCCGAACCGAAACCGGAGCAAATCGATATCACTTTTTCAACAGGAGAATTACTTTATCTGCCTAACGGCATGCTACTAATTAACCTGTTCGAAACGGACAACACAAGTGTTTATCAGACCCAAATCAAACTTGAAGGTATCGAAAACAACGGCGCCTAGAGAAACGGCAGCCGCCTGCTTGCAGAAGACCTTTATAAAACAGTATCCTCCTCTTATCTGATAGACATCGAAGGGAATAGCGACATTGACGACAACCTTCCTGCAGGGACATTGGTCAAAATTGAACGAGGCACGGCAAACACTGTAATTCTGACCATTACAGGCACATTATCCAAAAGCGAAACCAAGTTTACCGGTCGATTCTCCGGCATACTCTCGCACGAGATGGAGTTAAAGAACTATTCTCTCAACAATGTGGTATTCGACGAAACCGGAGGGGCCAAATGGAATGCCGAAAAGAAGACAATCGCCCTTCCGCTACGCAGTTCTGCTCACCCCGACCTGAAACAGTTCTCGCTGGTATTCCATTCCGAAACCGAAACGCTCGCAACGGGTAACTACCCAATCAGCGAAAATGGAGAAGCAGGAACCGTATCGTTGGCCAAAGCCTATTTCGCCAACGCTCCCGTTTACATCAACGGTACACTCGGCCCGTCGGAAATCGGCTACAAAACCGGCTCGATAAAAGTTGAAGTGAGTCCGGAAACCAACGAATACACGCTCACAATCGACGCCCGTGATTCATACGATATTATCTATCAGGAAAACGCGTCGGCACAAGTCGTTTACGGAAGCACGCTGACTGGGTCGTTCCAAGGTTCTATAGGGGAACAAGGAGGAGGCGAAGATCCCGAGGAGCCTCAATATAATGTATGGCAAGACACCTATTCAAATACTCCAGCCGTAGTTTCATACGGACTTACGTCAGATTTGGAAGGTTACGAGCGTTCCTATATTGGACGTATTGACCTTCAACCCGACACCGAAGGAGAAGCCAACATGCGCCTCTTCTTTATTAATCGTGCTCCGGATGCATCGGCCGCAGGCTTCGATCCCACACAGATCGAGTTCATTCCCGGCTACTCATACGCCACGCTCGGACAGGATTTGGACGATCCCATATTTCCGTATGTACTCATGGAAGGCGACCTGAATCTGTCTTATGACAGCGGAAGCCAAAAATGGACGCTCCACTACGAAGGCTTCTTCGTAGCTCCACTCGGACACAAAATCAAAGTAATAGCTGACTATGTCGGTCCGATGGACGGCTTCACTGCTTTGTAAACAGACACAAGTAATCTATATTTTCAGCCGTCTTCTTTAATGACGGCTGAAAATATTTCCAACAAAAAAACACCAAGCCATGAAACATATATCAAAAAACATAAAGCACAGACTTCTTTATATCAACATGCTATTCTTGTGCGGAATCCTGTCAGGCGCTTGCAACAAGGAAAATGAGCCGGACATAACTCCTCCATCCGAAGGAGAGCAATCCAATCCCGTCGAAATGACTTTCACATTCGATGTCCAAACCTTGAGTCCGAATGCAGCCGAGATTTCCATCACACCATCAGACAATACACAAACATGGTATTGGACTCGTGCTACCGACAAGGAATTTACAGACGCAAATAAAAATAAAGACGCTTTATTCAAAGATATGCTCGAAAGCGACATTGAGTACGGCATTCAGGAAGAAGGATTCGACCGAGCCGGTGCCGTAGCCGACATCACCCACACAGGACCATTCAACAACACGCTCCAAAGTCTTTTCGGATCGACGACCTACCATCTGTTGGCCGCTGCGATCGACAAGGAGGGTAACCCGCTTTCGGAAGTCTCCCAATACACATTCGAAAGCCAGAAGACTCCGGTATCCCTAAATACATTCTCAATCAAGATTCCCGACGAAGACGTCTCTTATGCATCAGCCAAAATCTCGATTACTCCCACCAATCAGGATCCCTACACTTGGTTTATAGCCGTTTCATCACAAGGGACTCCAGAGGAACTCGCCGACGCCTATATCGATGCGAACGGAATTCTGATGAACACAGGACTTTACGATATTTACACGGGATCGCAAATCCGCACAATAAACGCACTGGACCCAAACACGTCTTATTCCGTCGTGGTATTCGGTTACCAAGCCGGTCGTACAACCAGTGTTGAGTCGGCTTCGTTCCAGACTATTCCGGCTGGCGACCCCTCCGAAACAGTTTTTGAATTCAGCATCGATCCCGCTAAATTGACGGCCCGTAGCGCGGAAGTTTCCGTCACACCCAGCGACCCGAGCGTATTATACTGGTATGAGCTCTTACCTGCCGAAAAATACGCACAATACGGATCGAATGAAGAGACCGTACGCGCTTATCAGCAACAGATATTCACGACTTACGAGGAACAGGGCTACACGATCGGAGAGATCGTTCGCGGATTCTGTGCTCGTGGTGCGGTCACCATGTCTTTCGGCCCGGAAAGCCCTGCCGGACTCCTCTCTCCGGAAACGGAATATATCCCGTTCGCTGTCTGTATGAACTTCGATGGCACGCTGGCAGGTGAAGTCTTTGTCGGCGAGAAATTAACGACACCAAAAGCAACCGTTTCGTCCGCTTGGGCCAAAGCTTGGATGCGGGCTTATTACGACTGCGACCAACTGGCTCTACTCGATCCCGAATTAAGTTCATTAGCCGGCAAGAACCTGCTAGCCATAGACATCGAAATCAGCCATAGCTCCGACGCGGCCCACTGGTATTTCCTAGGTTTGTCGGCCGACTACACCGACAAAACCAAATATCCCGAAGAAGAGATGTTATCAGCTATTTTGACAAACGTCAGCACGGAAGCGACACTCAAAGACGAAACGTCCACACTGATTCTCTTCCCGGCCGACCAGCAAGGCACATTCCTCTCGATGGCCGAAGATGCCTCTGGTAACTATAGCGAAATAGAGAGAGTATTGATTGGGCCGCTCTCCAAGGAAGGTGCATCACCTATTCCTATGTCCAGTTCGATGTCGCTTTCGAACATGCAGACCAACATTCCTTTAACAAATGCATATTTCCGCACGGGTACCAACGTACAGACGGAATGGCCGGATTACATATATCGTCTTCAGAATACCGTCGAGCCGATATCGGTTCGTTAAAACCGGCGACAAGCATTGCAACAGAAAAAAGTATTTTTCGGAACGAGAAGAGAGAGGCAATGCCTCTCTCTTCTCGTTCCTGTTCAACAGAATCCCTGTAAAACCAGCATAACAACTAAAATAATTACAACAAGACTGTCCGTAATACAAAGCATAAACAGACCGGAAATATTACAACGCCAAACAACTACAAATAAATTCCCCTGCCCGACATCCTCATTCTATTTCGAATTTACTATCTTTGCCAAAAATAACAAGGTATTTTGGGTAAACTCTACTCCAAAATTGTCTTTGTTTCTATTATTCAGTTTTAAGAATCTAAAACCATGCAACGAATCATATCCCCCTCGATGCTGTCGGCCGATTTCGGCCACCTGGAACGCGATACGCAGATGATCGACCGAAGCGCCGCCGAATGGGTGCATATCGACGTCATGGACGGCGTATTCGTCCCTAATATCTCGTTCGGATTCCCGGTGATGAAAGCCATCCGCAAGGCCACGTCCAAACTGCTGGACGTACATCTGATGATCGTCGAACCCGAAAAATACGTCACCCGCTTCGCCGAGGCAGGCGCCGGAATCGTCACCTTCCACTACGAAGCCACGCTCAATCCCAAAGGGTGCATCGACCTGATCCACCGCGCTGGCGCCAAAGCGGGCGTTTCGATCAAGCCCGCCACGTCGGTCGAAGTGCTGCGCGACATCGTACCCCTGATCGACCTGGTGCTCGTCATGAGCGTCGAGCCGGGTTTCGGCGGACAGTCTTTCATGCCCGACTCGCTGGAGAAAATCCGGGAACTGCGTGCCATGATCGACGAAACGGAATCTACCGCAGTGATCGAAGTCGATGGCGGCATCTCTGCCCATAACTCGCGCCTGCTCTTCGACGCCGGAGCCGACGCTCTGGTCGCCGGCAGCGCCGTCTTCGGCGCCCCGGACCCGCAGGCGGAGATCGAGAGAATGTTGCAGAGCTAACCTCCGACTCCTTTCACCCAAGCACCTACTTCCGGCAAGCCGGGCGTTCCGCACGCACGGAAAATCGCAGAAAACGAAACCATGATCTCTTTAGACAACCTCACCGTCAGCTATGGCGGCTGGACGCTTTTCGACAACATATCCCTGCTCATCAACCCCAAGGACCGCATCGGCCTGGTCGGTAAGAACGGCGCCGGTAAAACGACTCTGCTGCGTCTGATCGTGGGCGAACAGCAGCCCACCTCGGGTTCGATCTCCTACAACGGCGAATGCACGATCGGCTACCTCCCGCAGCAGATGCGCGTAGCGGACACTACGACACTCGTCGAAGAGACGGCCAAAGCCTTCGACGAAGTGCTGAAGCTCGAAGCCGAAATCGCCCGCCTCACCCGCGAAATCGCCGAGCGCACCGACTACGAATCGTCCGACTACGAATCGCTGCTCCACCGGCTGAACGAAGCGACCGACCATTATCACATCCTGGGCGGCGATACCCGCGAAGCGGACATCGAGAAGACGCTGCTCGGTCTGGGATTCAAGCGTAGCGACTTCCAGCGTGCCACGAGCGAATTTTCGGGCGGCTGGCGCATGCGCATCGAGCTGGCGAAACTGCTGCTGCGCCGGCCCTCGATTTTCCTGCTGGACGAGCCGACCAACCACCTGGACATCGAGTCGATCCAGTGGCTCGAGGATTACCTGAAAAACTACAACGGCGCGGTGCTGCTCATCTCGCACGACCGCGCCTTTCTGGATAACGTGACCACCCGTACGGTGGAGATCTCGCTGGGCAAAGCCTACGACTACAAAGTCCCCTACTCCCGATACGTCGTGCTGCGTGCCGAACGGCGGGCGCAGCAGATGGCCGCTTACGAAAACCAGCAGCGGATGATCGAAAAGACCGAGGAGTTCATCGAGAAATTCCGCTACAAGCCGACCAAATCGAACCAGGTGCAGTCGCGCATCAAGCAACTCGACCGTCTGGAGCGTATCGAGGTCGAGGAGGAGGATCTTGCCACGCTCAACATCAAGTTCCCGCCCGCCCCGCGTTCGGGACAGATCGTCGCAGAGATCAAGGAGGCCGGGATGTCGTTCGGCTCCAAACATGTCTTCAGCGGAGCGAACTTCACCATCGAACGGGGCGACAAGATCGCCCTGGTAGGCCGCAACGGAGAAGGCAAGACCACGCTGGCCCGGATGATCGTGGGACAACTCACGCCCACCGAAGGTTCGATCCGCGTGGGAGCCAACGTAAACATCGGCTATTACGCACAGAATCAGGAAGACCTGATGAACGGCGATTTCACGGTTTACGACACGCTCGACCGCGTAGCCGTCGGCGACGTGCGCACACGTCTGCGGGACATTCTCGGCGCCTTCCTGTTCCGGGGCGAGGACATCGACAAGAAGGTCAAGGTACTCTCCGGCGGCGAACGCGCACGACTGGCGATGGCCCGTCTGATGCTGGAGCCTTACAACCTGCTGATCCTCGACGAGCCGACCAACCACATGGATATGCGTTCGAAAGATATTCTCAAGAACGCCATCATGAAATACGACGGTACGGTGATCGTCGTCTCCCACGACCGCGAGTTTCTCGACGGCATGGTTTCCAAGGTTTACGAATTCCGGAACGGCGGCGTACGCGAATACCTCGGCGGCATCTACTACTTCCTCGAAAAACGCAAACTGGAATCCTTGCAGGAGGTGGAGCGTAAGGACGCTCCCGCGAAAGAGGCGGCGCCGAAAGCCAGCTCTTCGGGCAAGCTGACCTACGAACAGAAGAAAGAGCAGGAAAAACTCCTGCGCAAGCTCCGCAAGGCGGTCGAAACGATCGAAGCATCGCTGGCCGATCTGGAGAAGAAGATCGCGGATTACGACCGTAAATTCGCCGAAGCGACCCAATACAACGAAGCCGACTACAAGGCTTACAACGAGTTGAAAGCCGAATACGACCACCAGATGCACGAATGGGAGAAGGCGTCGTACGAACTGGAAATCACCGAAGGAGAGTAACGATCGGAGCCGGAAGAAAGCCAGCAGCACCATGAAAGCACTTATCCTCAACGGATCGCCCCATCCGCAGGGAGTTGTCGTCCAGGCGCTCCGCACCGCTGCCGACACCTTGCGGCAGGCCGGAGCCGACATCGAATGGATCGATGTTTACCGCACGGAGTTCCGCCCCTGCACGGGTTGTATGCAGTGCCGCGCGACGAACGTTTGTCCGCTGCCCCGCGATGCGGCCCATGCCGTCGGCGAACGGATCCGGCAGGCCGGCCTGCTCGTGGTGGGGACTCCGACCTACTGGGGCGGTATGTCAGCGCGGCTGAAGATGCTCTTCGAGCGGCTCGTTCCGGTTTTCATGGGCGAATCGGCTCTCGGCCTTCCGCAGCCCCGGCAAAAAGGCAAACGTGCACTCGTCATCGCTGCCTGTACGACGCCCTGGCCTTTCAACATCCTCGCACGGCAGAGCCGGGGTGCCGTCCGTTCGGTCCGTGAAATATTGGGTACGGGAGGGATGAAAGTCCGGACCTGCGAAATCCCCGGCACCCGGAAAATGAACGGCAAACTTTCCGAAAAGGAGGCCCGGCGAATCACCGCACGCACCCGCAGAATCGTTCGAAAAATAGAATAAAACTTTTGGCGACATCCGATTCGACTGTCCGGATAAAGAACACCGAAAAGCATGATTCCGGGCCCGATCCGAAAAGCCGCACGACAAAAAGACAAAAAAAATCAACTAACGAACCAACCAATACCATGACGGAAAACCTTGTATTCGGCATCCGCCCCGTAGTCGAAGCGATCGAAGCGGGCAAACAGATCGAAAAACTCTACATTCGCAAAGGCGCCGAAGGGCAGTTGATGACCGAACTGCGCGACCTCTGCCTGCGGCATCGCATCCGCACACAGGAGGTTCCCGTCGAGAAGCTCAACCGCCTCACGCGCGGCAACCACCAAGGCGTCGTCGCCCAGATCTCCCCCATCGGCTACGTCGAACTGAACGACATTCTGGAACGGGTGCCCGAAGACGAGACGCCGCTGATCGTCCTCTTCGACGGCGTGACGGACGTGCGTAACTTCGGAGCCATCGCCCGCTCGGCCGAATGTGCCGGAGCGCACGGACTGATCGTACCGCTGAAGAATGCCGCTCCCGTCAATTCGGAGGCGATTCGTTCGTCGGCGGGTGCACTGACCGCCATTCCCGTCTGCCGCGTCGGTTCGATCCGCAACACGCTCAAAGCGCTCCAGGCAGAAGGCTACCAGGTGGTAGGTGCTACGGAAAAAAGCCGCAAGCTGCTCTACGACGCGGATTTCCGCAAGCCTACGGCACTCGTTATGGGCGCCGAGGATACGGGCATTTCGAAAGAGGTGCTGAAGCTCTGCGACGAACAGCTGGCGATCCCGATGATCGGCAAGATCGAGTCGCTCAACGTCTCGGCGGCAGCGGCAGTACTGCTGTTCGAAATCGTACGTCAGCGAATCGGTTAATCCTGCCCTCCAACCTCTCGACACGATGTCCCTGCTGCGCGACTTATTCGACCTGTTCCGCTCCGAGCCGGATCATCCGGCAACCCGGAATCCAAAATCGAAGCCCGCGACCAGAAAACCCGCCCGCAGGCAAAAGACGATCGTCCATCCGATAGTCGGAGAGGTGACCCTCTCGCAAAGCCGCCGGGCACGGCGGATCTCACTCTGCGTAAGGCCTTCCGGCCCCGTCCGGCTCTCCTACCCTTACGGCGTCTCGACCGCCCGGGCTTTGGAATTTCTGGAAAGCCGCATCGAATGGATTCAGACAGCCAGGGATCGAATAGCCGAACGGCTCGCCCAGCAACCTCCACGCCCCACCCTTTCGCCCGAAGAAGAACTCCGCCGGCGGGAACAGTTGCGGCGCGAAGCGATGGTTGTACTACCGTCCCGCGTAGCGGAACTCGCAGTGCGAACCGGTCTGCAATACCGTTCGGTAACGATCCGGGCCACCCGCTCCAAATGGGGCTCCTGCAACGGGCGCAACGACCTGTCGCTGAGCCTGTACCTGATGACGCTGCCCGAACATCTGCGCGACTTCGTCATCCTCCACGAACTCTGCCACACCGTCCACCACGACCATTCCCCCCGCTTCCATGCGCTGCTCGACCGGCTGGTCGGGGGTAAAGAAAAACTCCTCAACAAGGAGCTGAGGAGTTACAGGGCCTATTGAGTAAAAATTCACGATCGAATCTTCAACCGCTCTTTTTCTCTTCTCATCCGAAGCAGAAATTCGATATAAAGCCACTCGCACACAAATACAAAAGAAATAAGAGGAACCGCAGGCAGCTCCTCATAATGACGGGTAAAAAGCTGACAGATCATCCAACCGACAAGGTAATCTCCGAAAAGAAACAGTCCTATCCAAAATATCAGATCAAAAATCGAAGGGCTATTCTCCCGAATATACTCCCGTTTCAGCCGCAGACACTTCGCGTAATCGATCTTCAGTATTTTTACTTTCAATATCTCGCCGAAGTGCAGATAGTCGAGTTCTCTCAATTCATAATATTTTCCGGCCTTTGCCCGGCTAAATTTATATGGATGACCCGATAGGCAAACGAAAGCCCTTTCCCACAGAATTTTACAAAAACCTCGATACAGCCGATCTCTTCGGCCGCGATCCGCTTTCGGACAAAAAGCAACGGATAAGATACGGTAAAACCCGCCTCATCGAACGTGAACGTACGAATACGAAGAAATGCGAAGATAATAGCGGCCCAGAGAACGACAGGCATTAAACCAAAACACCAGTCTGCCCCCGAAAGCAGATCCTCACCTTGCGCGAGATCCGAATAACAAAGAGCGAATATAACGATCAGGCTCCAAAGCAGAGTGATATAGGCCATAAAAATATAAGACCCGATCGTTATTCTACGCAACCGGGTACGCATTCCCTTCTATAATTCAGAATAACTTCTTTTTCGACCGGGTGACGACGAAATCCTTCAGGTAGAAAGGCTCGAAGTACGCGATATCCTCCGTGCGGCCCGCATCGAGCGCCTCCTGTGCCAGCCGCGCAAGCCCTCGGGCAGAAGGCGCCACCTGGATCAGCGTCGCATCGGGCAGCAATCCGGCACATTTGGCCGCACCGTTTCCGAAAATCACGAAAGGACGTCCGTCTCCGCGCCATGCCGCGAAACTCTCCGCCGTAACGACCTCGGCGGATACGTCCGAAAGAGGAGTTCCCGCAGCATCGAATACCCGGGTATAAACCTCCATGCGGCGGGCGTCCACCATCGGGCAGAGGCACGCCTCCTCCCAGCGATCGACCGAGAGAATCCCCGCTTCGTAATCCTCTTTCGCAACTTCGGTCAGGGCATCCAGGGAACCGATCGCCACCAGCGGGATCCGCAACCCGTAGCACAGTCCCTTAGCGAACGAAACGCCGATACGCAGCCCCGTATAGGAGCCGGGCCCCTTGCCGACAGCGACGGCATCCAGCTCTTCGGGAGCGATCCCGGTCTGCGACAGCAATTCATCGACGAAAACTCCGACCTGGCGGGCGTGGTCGCGCCCCTGATCGCTCTCCCGGAGCGAGATCAACTCCCCGTCCCGGGCCAAACCGACCGAACAGATGTCCGTGCCGGTTTCGATACATAGAATAAGTGACATATCTTTTTTCTTTCGTTTTTCAATCCAAACACCTCCGGCAGACCTTCGCACCGACATTGTCGCCCCCTCCCTGAAGCGAACGGGAAGCGGAATGATCACCGAAGTCCGCCCCTCGGGATGCGAACCGTTTCTCCGATCCGAAAAGCCGCCGCAGGGAAACCGCTCCCTGCAAAGCGTTTCGAATAGCCGTACGATCCGATTCCACCCGACAGCAGGCAGCGGCAGGACGATCGGCCCCGGGATGCTCTCCGAGGTTACGCCCGATATTTCTTCATCGCCTTGTCCATCTCGCGCTTGGCGTCGTTCTCCTTGAGGTACTCGCGCTTATCGTAGGCCTTGCGCCCCCGGGCCAGACCTACGACGACCTTGGTCAGCCCCCGCTCGTTGAGAAAGAGCCGCAAGCCCACCACGGTCAATCCCCTGTCCTGCAATGCCCGCTGAATCTTGTTCAACTCCTTGCGGTTGAGCAGCAGTTTGCGGTCGCGGCGGGGAACATGATTGTTGCAGGTTCCCCAACCGTACTCGGCGATATTCACGCCCCGAATCCAGAGTTCTCCCTTGTCGAAATAACAGTAGCTGTCCGTGATCGACGCCTTGCCCAGCCGTACGGACTTGATCTCCGTACCCACGAGCACGATGCCCGCGATCCACTCCTCGATAATTTCGTAATCGAAGGTCGCGCGTTTGTTCCGTATGTTAATATTCTTATAATCGGCCATATCCAATTTCTCTCTTTTTCCGCCGGATACCTCTGTTCGGGAACCGACGATCCGGCACCATATTTGATTAATCAACCGCAGAGGGTGTCCGGGAAAGATAACTAATTCTTTTATCTTTGTAGAAGATAGGATGCGGCTCGGCAATCTTTGCGTGCAAACGCGCATGACTGCTCTCGCCTTTGACTATCTTTGATATGTTTTACACATCTTTCTGTTTATTTTCTGTTTGCACACGGTATGCGTAGCGATACGTGTACGCCCGGACCCCTCTTTTTTACAGAATCAACCGATGCAATTTCCGGGCAATCGAAACCTTTCCCCTGTTCAGGTTCGACAGCCGCTGCATAATGTCCTGCATCTCGTCGTCCGTAAGATTCTCGTCCTGAAGTTTTTCACGAAGCTCCCGCGACATCCGCTCGATCACCTTCGACTTGTAGAGTGTCACGGCCTTCGGCACTCCGACAGCCAGCATCTCGGCATCGCTCTCGACATGGACCTCCTTGCGCCGCCACAATTCGCTCGGAACGTAATGATCCTCCGAAGTAAGGATATCCACCGACACGTTACACACCTCCGGATCGGAGTGATTGATAAAGTGGTGGATCGGCACCTCGACCCCCAATCCCAAAGCGCACCACTGTTCGCGGTAAACCCGCAGAATCTCATTGAAGACCCGGTTCTGGAACTCCAAACCGTCGGCGTCCAACTCCCCGAAAATTACCTCGGCGACATTATATTGAACGACATTCCGGCCCTCCTTGAAATCGAACGAACAATGACCGTACTTGAGCAGATAACGCGTCAGCTCCCGTTCGAGCGCTTCGGCACTGCTGCCCCCGGTCACCTGTCCTGCAAAAACCGTTTCAGGGCGCTGCGCAGTCTGCTCGGCACGAAAACGGGCGCTCTGACGCCGCACGAACTCCTCGGCTTCACGGTCGCCCGTGGAAGCCATACGCTTGCGCCCCACTTCGGCAATCAGCAGGTTCTCGTCGATGTCCATGATCCGTGCGCACTCCTTGATATAGACCGAGCGCTGGATCGGGTCGGGAATCTGCACAATGGATTGCACCATGTCGTTAATCAATGCCGCCTTCTTGATCGGATCGCCGGCAGCATCCTTCAACAGTAGCTTGGCCTTGAACGTCAGGAAATCCTCCTCGTTGGCTCGGATGTACTCCTGCACCTCCGCAGCCGTATGAGTCCGGGCGAATGAATCGGGATCGTCTTCCGGCGGAAGCAGCACCACACGGACATTCATCCCCTCGCGCAGAATCATGTCGATTCCCCGCAGCGAAGCGTGAATACCCGCCGAATCACCGTCGTAGATCACCGTGATATTCCTGGTAAAACGTCCGAGCAGACGAATCTGTTCGGTCGTAAGGGATGTACCGGACGAAGCCACCACATTCTCTACCCCCGCCTGGTGCATCGAAATCACGTCGGTATATCCCTCGACCATGATTGCGAAATCGTACTGCTGGATCGCTTTCTTGGCGAAAAACAGGCCGTACAGCTCGCGTTTCTTGCTGTAAATCTCGCTTTCGGGCGAATTTTGGTACTTCGCAACCGACTTGTCTGTACGCAGCGTGCGACCTCCGAAAGCCACCACGCGGCCGGAAATGTTATGTACGGGGAACATCACCCGCTCCCGAAAACGGTCGAAAAGCGTACCGTCGTCCCGCTTGATCGAAAGTCCGGTCGAAACCAGAAACTCCTCCTTATAACCGGCAGCCAAAGCCGCCCGGCTCATTCGATCGCCCCTGGCGGGACAGAATCCGAGCCCGAACTTCTTGATCGTCGCATCGGAAAATCCCCTCTTCTGCCGGAAATAGGTCATGCCGACACTCATCCCTTCGGTTTCATGGAGCAGGTAATTCGAAAAATACTCCGCCGCCCAACTGTTCACGACGAACATACTCTCGCGGTTATCGTTGCGGGCGACCTCCTCGGGCGTCATCTCCTTCTCCCGCACTTCGATACCGTAACGCTTGGCCACGGCTTTCAACGCCTCGGGATAAGTCATATTCTCGTGCTCCATCAGGAACGTGACGGCATTGCCGCCCTTGCCGCAGCCGAAACACTTGTAAACCCCCTTCGAGGGCGATACGACGAACGACGGGGTCTTCTCGTTGTGGAACGGACAGCACGCCTGATAATTGACACCCTTTCGTTTGAGCGTCACGTATTCGCCGATAATATCCACGATATTCGCAGCGGCGTAAATCCTATCTATTGTTTCCCGGTCGATCATCTTTGCAAAGGTACGAATAATTCAATTATTACGGATTACATCAAGTACTTATTCGCCTCTTCGAGGCGATACTCAGGAGAACATTCGAATAGATAGTTCAGTAAATTCAGATGCCCCGCTCCGAAAATAACGAGGATCCTGTCGGACGGCCCCGTTTCGATCCGTTGAATATTCCGGAATATCCGCAAATTCCGGTTAAACCACCTTCCCGTTTCAAAATCTACACCGATATAATCGTTCGAGAAGAATTCATATTTGAAATGACCGATCAAGTAATTACCCAGACTACGCCGAATATGCTCCGGGTCGTTCAGTTCGATAAGTTCGGCAATAATTCCCTGCTCCTTGAAAACAGCTTCGGGCACAAACCTTTTAATAGAATCCGGATAGTCGTAAAAACTGGTTTCGAAACGGATATACTCCTTACTGTTTTCATCGCGTAATAACTCATCGATTTCGTCATAGTGCTTTCCCCATTCATCTACGCAGTAAATCCGGTCTATCCCCAGCCGTTTTGCCAGCCGGAATCCGATCTGCTCGTCTTCTCCTCGCTGCAAATCATAACAGTCCGCCAAATATCGACGGAACAGAGAGTCCGTCTCGAACTGCATTTTAACCGGCCGTTCGATAACGATAATCGTTGGGGCAAACTTCTCCAACAAACCGACCAATGTTTCGATCTCATTCTGGTAAACCGGGTTCAGGACATCTATTTGCTCGCTTTCGGCATACTGCACCTGATCCAGATTGGGAAAATCGAAATGAAAGGTACCTAAAGTGAGTACCGGAACAGGCTCTTGTGCAGCGGCAAAACAAGCCGACAAAACACAAACGATCAAAATAATTATTTTTTTCATGTCGTATATTTTTTCCGCCGCAGGAAAGATTGTTCGCAAAACTGAATTTATACAAAAATACATGTTTTACATAAAACATATTCTATTACACTCCTGAAAAAACAGAGGCAAAATATATTCTGTTTTTGAACGTTAATTTTCAATTATCGTTATCTTTGCCTTATGGACTTCAAATTGGTATCCGACTATGCCCCGACGGGCGATCAGCCCGAAGCGATCGCACAGTTATTGGCCTCGATCCGACACGGCTCGAAGCACAATACGCTGCTGGGCGTGACCGGTTCGGGCAAGACTTTCACGGTGGCCAATGTCATCAGCCAGCTCAACCGGCCGACCCTCGTATTGAGTCACAACAAGACCCTCGCGGCACAGCTCTACGGGGAGTTCAAAAACTTTTTCCCGGAAAATGCGGTCGAATACTTCGTCTCCTACTACGACTATTATCAGCCCGAAGCCTACCTTCCTTCGACGGATACCTATATCGAAAAGGACCTTTCGATCAACGACGAAATCGAAAAGATGCGTTTGAGTACGACCGCCACCCTGCTCTCGGGGCGGCGGGACGTCATCGTCGTTTCCAGCGTATCGTGTCTGTACGGCTGCGGCAATCCGAGCGATTTTCACTCGATGGCCATTCATATCGAAGTCGGCGAAATCCTCAACTACAAACAATTCCTCTACAAACTGGTCGAAGCGCTCTATACCCGGACCGAACGGGAGCTGACCCCCGCGACATTCCGCGTGACGGGCGACACGATCGACATCATGGCAGCTTTCGGCGAATTCGGTAACCAGTGTTTCCGCGTCACCTTTTTCGACAACGAAGTCGAGAGCATCCAGAGCATCGACCCCGTAACCGGACAGCGTATCCAAACGCTCGACGCACTCACCCTTTACCCGGTGAGCCTCTTCGTCACGACCAAGGAACGCATACACACGGCCGTGCAGCAGATCTACCTCGACCTGGGCAAGCAGATCGCCTTCTTCGAGCAGGCGGGACGTCCGGCCGAAGCGCAACGGATCAAGCAGCGGGTGGAGTACGACCTGGAAATGATCAAGGAGTTGGGTTACTGCCCCGGCATCGAAAACTACTCCCGCTATTTCGACGGACGCGCCGAAGGGACGCGACCGTTCTGCCTGCTGGACTATTTTCCGCAGGATTACCTGATGGTGATCGACGAGAGCCACGTCACACTCCCCCAGGTGCACGCCATGTTCGGCGGCGACCGCGCCCGCAAGGAAAACCTCGTGGAGTACGGGTTCCGTCTTCCCGCAGCCAAAGACAACCGGCCGCTCCGCTTCGAGGAATTCGAACAACTGGTCGGCACCACGATCTACGTGAGCGCCACACCGGCCGATTACGAACTGATGAAGAGCGAAGGAGTGATCGTCGAACAGTTGATCCGGCCGACAGGACTGGTCGATCCTCCGCTCGAAGTGCGGATCACGGACAACCAGATCGACGACCTGCTGGAGGAGATCGACAAGCGGGTGCGCAACGACGACAAGATACTCGTCACGACCATCACCAAACGCATGGCCGAGGAGCTATCCAAATACTTCGACCGCGTGGGCGTCCGCAACCGCTACATCCATTCGGACATCGACACGCTGGAACGGGTGCAGATCCTCGAAGACCTGCGGGCCGGCATGTTCGACGTGCTGATCGGCGTCAATCTGTTGCGCGAGGGACTCGACCTGCCGGAAGTGGCCCTCGTGGCGATCCTCGACGCAGACAAGGAGGGCTTCCTGCGCAACGTGCGTTCGATCACCCAAATCGCGGGCCGTGCGGCACGCCATTCGAACGGCAACGTCATCCTCTATGCCGACCACTGCACCGACTCGATGCGCTATGCCATCGAACAAAGCAACCGCCGCCGCGAAAAACAGATGCGCTACAACATGGAGCACGAAATGCTCCCCCGACAGGCGCAGAAAAGCGGCTCGGGACAGAGCACCCTGCTGGCAAATACGGTTCAGACACCCGTCACGGATGGAATTATCTACCCCCTGCCCGACAACCGGCAGACGCTGGCCGCAGACGTTACGTCGGCCTACTCGACCGAGAGCATCGACACGCAGATCGCCCGGGCCCGGGAAGAGATGGAGCGTGCGGCCAAGTCGTTGGACTTTCTGGCCGCCGCGAAATTCCGCGACCGCATGTACGAACTGCAAAAATTGAAAAACGAAAAATGAACATATCAGCATACATCTCGGAACTGAACAGACAATACGCCTCTGGAAATGCAACGGAACACAGTTATCGTCCCGCATTGAAGTCGCTGTCGGAAACACTGCTGCCCGACCTCACGATCATCAATGAACCCAAGCGCACGGCCTGTGGTGCACCGGACTATATCCTACTGCGAAACGATATTCCCGTAGCTTTCATCGAGGCAAAAGATTTCACTCAGACACAAGACCTTGCGGGACAAAAGGAGAACAAGGAGCAATTCGACCGTTATAAACATTCGCTCGATAACATTATTTTCACCGATTATCTCGATTTCTGGCTTTACGAGAAGGGCGAATTTGTGGACAGCGTTCGTTTGGCCGAAATCAAAGGAGGCAAAATCGTCGCCGTGGAAGGCGCCGAAACGAAATTCGTTCTCATCATCGAACGCTTGGGCAAAGCCGTCCCGCAAAGAATCACGTCTGCGAAACAATTGGCCCGAATCATGGCGGCAAAAGCGAGACTGATGGCCGACGTCATCGAAAAGGCGCTGCTGCAAGACGATAGCGACAGCAATCTCAAAGGGCAGATGGAGGCCTTCAAAGACATCCTGATTCACGACATCACGCCGAAAGAATTCGCCGACGTCTATGCCCAAACTATTGTTTACGGTATGTTCGCCGCGCGTCTGCACGACACAACCCCCGATACTTTCAGCCGGCACGAGGCGGCGACGCTCATCCCGAAAACGAACCCGTTCCTTCGCCAACTGTTTCAGAATGTCGCCGGATATGACCTGGACGATCGGATCAGTTGGATCGTGGATGATTCGGCCGAAATATTTCGAGCCGCAGATATGCGTCAGGTAATGGCCGGATTCGGACACCGCACCCAGCAAACCGATCCGATGATACATTTCTACGAGGATTTCCTTGCAGCGTACGACCCGAAACAACGCAAAAACCGGGGCGTATGGTACACACCGCAGGCCGTGGTGAGTTGCATCGTAAAGACCGTGGACGAAATTCTGCAAGCCGAATTCAACCTGCCGATGGGTTTGGCCGACACATCGAAAATAACCGTCGAACGCAGCATCGACCAAAGCAAAGACAAACGGTTCTCCGACGGCAAAAAGAAAGAGACCGTCAAAATCCACAAGGTACAGCTCCTCGATCCGGCAACCGGAACAGGCACGTTCCTCGCGGAAGCCGTCAGCCGAATCCATGACAAGTTCAACGGACAGGCCGGAATGTGGCAAGGCTATGTCGGGGAACATCTGCTGCCGCGTCTGAACGGATTCGAACTTCTGATGACCTCCTATACAATGGCCCATCTGAAACTCGACTGGATTCTCACAGAGACAGGTTACAAGGCCGACGATAACGAACGCCTGCGGGTGTTTCTCACCAATTCGCTGGAAGAACACCACAAGGATACAGGCACACTGTTCGCCCAGTTCCTCGCCCGCGAGGCCAACGGCGCAAACGAAATCAAGCGCAATACTCCGGTCATGGTCGTGCTGGGCAATCCGCCGTACAGCGGAGAAAGCAAAAACAAAGGCGAATGGATTATGCGCCTGATGGAGGATTACAAGAAAGAACCCGATACGAACCAGCCTCTGAAGGAACGGAATCCGAAATGGATCAACGATGACTATTGCAAATTCATACGCTTGGGACAGTTCTTCGTGGATCGCAACAACGAAGGGATACTGGCTTATGTCAATAACCATAGTTTTATCGACAACCCCTCTTTCAGAGGGATGCGGTGGAATCTGCTGCGGAGTTTCGACAAAATCTACATCATCGATCTGCACGGCAACAGCAAGAAAAAAGAGGTTGCACCCGACGGCGGCAAAGACGAAAACGTATTCGACATACAACAGGGCGTCTCAATCAATATCTTCGTAAAAACGGGACGCAAGGCAAAGAATGCCCTTGCCGAAGTATATCATCACGACCTATACGGCCGAAGAGAGACGAAATACGATTACTTGTCGTCGCATACGGTGGCGAACATCCCGTTCGTGAAACTTCAGCCGTCCGCACCGGAATATTTCTTCGTGCCGAAAAATTACGGAGCAAAAGCTGCGTATGACAGGGGCTTCTCCGTTACAGAGCTGTTCCCCGTTAACTCCGTGGGCATCGTGACAACACGGGACGAACTGCTGATAAAAGACAGTCCGGAAGAAGTAGAAACGCTCATCCGCGATTTCATAACAATGGAAGATGCCGAACTCAGAACAAGGTACAACATAGGCAAGGACTCACGGGATTGGTCTGTTGCAAGAGCAAAAGCGGATATAGGGAATGTCGTCGATACGGCTAAAATCACACCCATCGAGTACCGGCCGTTCGATCGCAAATATCTGTATTACACCGGCAAAACGACTGGAATCGTGGCCAGGCCACGATTCCAGGTTATGCGGCATTTTGCCGCCGAAAAAAATTTTGGTTTGGCGGCATGCCGCCAAACCAAAAAAGAAAATTGGACACACATATTCCTCACAAAAAATATAATCCCCGCTATTTTCGTAGAAGTAAAAGATAATTGCAATACCTTTCCTCTCTACACCTATCCCGATCAGACCGACCTGCTGAACACCGGACGCACCCCGAACCTCGACCCGAAGATCGTTGCAAAAATAGCCGAAAGCATCGGATTGGAGTTCGAGCCGGAGAAAAGCGGAGAACCGGATAAATTCGCCCCGATCGACCTGCTCGATTATATCTATGCCGTGCTGCACTGTCCGGCGTATCGGGAAAAATACAGGGAGTTTCTGAAGGCCGACTTTCCGCGTGTACCATATCCTGAAAATACCGGACAGTTCCACCGCCTTACACAAACAGGTGCCGAATTGCGTCGGCTGCATCTGATGGAAAATTCCGACTGCTGGGAATTGTCGGTCACCTATCCGGAATGCGGAACGGACGAAATCACGGAAGTCCGCTATGAAAATGAAAAAGTATTCATCAATGATCGGCAATATTTCGGCAATGTAAGTCCCGTTGCCTGGAATCTCTTCATAGGCGGCTATCAACCTGCCCGGAAATGGCTGAAAGACCGCATAGGGAAGAAACTCACATTCTCGGACATTCGCCACTATCAAAAAATCATCTTTGCACTCTGCCGCACAGATGCCCTGATGCGTACGGAACTGAATATCGAAAAATTCTAAATCCTTATCAATATGAACAACTTCACTTTCCAAAATCCGGTCAAGTTGATCTTCGGCAAAGGCTCCATCGCCAAGCTGGCGAAAGAGATTCCGGCCGACAAGAAGATCATGGTTACTTTCGGCGGCGGCTCCGTCAAGAAAAACGGCGTGTACGACCAGGTGGTCGCAGCGCTCAAAGGCCGCGACTTCGTAGAGTTCTGGGGCATCGAACCCAATCCCAAAATCGAAACCCTGCGCAAAGCCATCGCCCTGGGCAAAACCGAAAAGGTCGATTTCCTGCTCTCGGTGGGCGGCGGCTCGGTACTTGACGGTACCAAGCTCATCGCTGCGGGCATTCCCTACGACGGCGATGCCTGGGAGCTGGTGCTCGATGAAGACAAAATCGGCGAAGTCGTTCCGTTCGGCGACGTGATGACCCTGCCGGCCACCGGCTCCGAAATGAACGCCGGGGCGGTGATCTCCAACCTCGCCACGCAGGAGAAGTTCGCATTTCACCACTCGTTCCCGCAATTTTCGATCCTCGATCCCGAAGCCACCTTCTCGCTGCCGCCGTTCCAGGTAGCCTGCGGTATCGCAGACACTTTCGTACACGTCATGGAGCAATACCTGACCGTCACGGGCGTTTCGCCGCTGATGGACCGCTGGGCGGAAGGTATTCTGCAAACGCTGATCGAAATCGCCCCCAAAATCCGAGCGAATCAGCACGATTACGACCAGATGGCCAACTTCATGCTCTGCGCGACGATGGGACTGAACGGCTTCATTGCGATGGGTGTACCGCAGGACTGGGCGACCCACATGATCGGACACGAACTCACGGCCCTGCACGGAGTTACGCACGGACAGACCCTCGTGGTCGTACTCCCGGCCCTGATGAGCGTAATGCGGGAGCAGAAGAAAGGAAAAATCCTGCAATACGGCGAGCGGGTATTCGGCATCCGCGAAGGCTCGGAGGACGAGCGTATCGACCGGACGATCCGCGCCACCGAAGAGTTCTTCCGCTCGCTGGGACTGGCTACTCGCCTGCACGAATTGCAGATCGGGCAAGATACGATCGACGAGATCGTCCGTCGCTTCAACGAGCGCGGCTCCCGGCTGGGCGAAGCGGGCAACATCACGGGCGACGTGACCCGCCGTATCCTCGAACTCTGCAAATAAGGGTAGGAACCGAAACAGGCGAAGCGGGTTTGAAAACCCGCTTCGCCTGTTTACTTCGTAATCATCCCCAATCCATGCCATCTGCACCGAATTATGCTCACACCTGATTCACGAACAGCACAAAAGTATTTCCGGAAAAATCCGGACTGCAAACACCCGAAAACTGCGAGCAACGACAACTCCGAGCCAAATGTCGAAGAGCAAGGCCTATAAATCGAGTACAGATCCCTTCTATTTTTCCGGATAAATTCCCTTGAACGTATAATAACGGGCCGCCAGGTAGCTGTAAAGAGCTACGGCGAGCGATGTGATACACTTGGAAGGGGTCGGCCACAGACCGCACACCTCGACCAAAAATTTCATACAGGCGTAATTGAGCAAAATAGATCCTACGACTGTCAATAGATAGCGCCCCAACTGTTTGCCCGCCGCAACAGGCAGCGTGCGGAAGGCGACATAGCGGTTCAGCCAGAAACCGGTGAAGAACGTAATGGGAAAAACCAGCACCAAAGAGGCGATATGCGGCGACATAACCACGAATCCCAGGTCGAAATAACGGCCCGCAACCAGAAAATGATAGATCAGGGCATAGCTGACCGCATCCACGGACAGCGTGATCGCACCGCAGGCCCCGTAACGGAAAACCGTTTCGGATATCACACGAGAAAAAGGGCGTCGATAAAACCAGTCGATCGCACGCCGCAGGATCAGTGCAAAAGTCATCGTTTTTTCGTATAGGGCCACACTTCCTTCAGACCGGCCCCCGCATTTCTCATAAAGTCACGGCACTCCGCAGCAGAATCGCTTTCGAAAACGGAAACCATCCACTTCTTCCCGAAAAAGTAAATCCGGAAGTTTGTGTCCGACAGGCGGGCCCGGGCTTCGGCGACGGCTCGCCGGGCATTCTCCTCGGTGCTGTAAACGCCCCAAACCACATACGTTCTGCCGGGAATCATCCTGGCGACCTCGGGAACCGGCGCTTCGTAGTCGGCGTCAAGATCGGCGCGGCCCGCACCCGTCGCGCCCTCGGAAAGGGTTTCGACGCCAGCCGCCTCATCATCCTGCGACGTTTCGACGGGACGGCTCTCAGCAACCGGCTCGGAGTCTATCGCACCGGATTCGGCATCACCTCCGGTGGCTTCGGGAGTTCCGCTCCCGGTTCTTGCCGGGACGGATGAAACGACCTCGGCAACGGGAAGGACCTCCTGCTTTTCAGAATCGCCCACGAACGGCAGCCGCATCCACTCTCCGTACTGCCAGATTCCGTAACCGACAGCCGCCGTACAAAACAAGGCGATCCCCAGATAAAGGGGTAGCCGGGAATATCGGCGTTTCAGCGGCAGCGGATCGTGTCCGAGAGGATTGAGAACGGCATCGAGCTGCGAATCGAGCCGAAAGTAGCGGTGATTGAGCTCCCCGACTCCCGGAATGGAGATTCCGTCCTCCACCCGGGCTTTGTCGAGCCACCGGGAATAGATATCTTCGGCCGCAGCAACATCGCAAGCCCCCGCCCGAGCAATCAGGTCTATCACGGAAACGCCCCGCTGCTCGGAGAGGAGAAAGGCAATGCGCCGGGAAGGACGTTCCAACTGCCGAGCCGATGCACGCCAGGCACTCCGAAATTCGGGAACGAGCGAGCCGACTCCCGGAAACCAAATTTCCCGTCCGTCGGCCAGCGCATTGAAAACAATCTTATTTACCTCGTCCTGCATCATTTCATACGACGATGTTTACGTGGCTTGGAACTGCCGCCCTGCTGCCGGACAGTCTGCTGTCGAACCACCCGCACCGTATCGGGATCTACCGGAGAGCGGTGCATGCCCCGGTAAATCATATAAATCCCCACCAGAATGAACGGAATACTCAACAACTGTCCCATATTCAACAGCATACCCTGCTCGAAAGCCTCCTGATCCAACTTGATGAACTCGATAAAAAAACGAGTCAGGAAAATCCCGATCAGCCCCACGCCGAACATCACGCCCGGACGACGCCGGCCCAGGTCACGTCCGTAATAGAGCCAGCAAAGGATTCCGAAAATCACCAGGTAGCATAACGCTTCGTAAAGCTGGGTCGGGTGTTGCACGGGGATGGAGTCGATGGGAACATTCGGATAAAGCCGAACGAACTTGAACCCCCAGGAAACATCGGTCACCGCCCCCACGATCTCCGAATTGAACAGATTACCCAGACGGACGATGGCGCCGCCGATAGCGACCGGTAGCATAATCCGATCGAGCGACCAGATATAAGGAAGTTTATTCTTGCGCGAAAAAAGCCAAAGACCGATCAGCAGGCCGACGGCAGCGCCGTGACTGGCCATGCCGCCGTTGCGGAAATCCGTAATGATAGCCCAGGGATGGGCAAGAAAATACCCCGGTTCATAAAAAAAACAGTGTCCCAGACGGGCACCGAGGATCGTGGCCAGCGTGCCATAGACGAAAATCGACTCCGAAACCTTCTGGGGCAGCCCTTCGCGTTTACAGACCTGGTCGAAGAAAAGCATGCCGCCGAGAATCGCCAGCACCCACATCAGTCCGTAATAACGGATATCGAACGATCCGATCGAAAAAAAGACGGGATTGAAATCCCAGACAACGGTTATTGGAAGGATCATACGTTATGCAAAATTAGTGAGAATGTCCTGTTTGAGCCTTTTTGAGCGTAAACGAGAAGGTCGTTCCCACTCCCAACTCGCTGCGGACGTTGATTCGCTCGCCGTGAGCTTCGATAATATGCTTGACGATCGCCAGTCCGAGCCCCGTACCGCCCTGCTCGCGTGAACGGCCCTTGTCCGTACGGTAAAACCGCTCGAAAATACGGGGCACGTCCTCCTTGGCGATACCGACGCCGTTGTCCTCGACTTCGACGAGGATCTTATCCAGCATATCTCGGAATTTGATCCGCGTTACACCCCCCTCCTTGCCATAACGGATCGAGTTGATAATCAGATTGACCAACACCTGTCCGACGAAATGCTTGTCGGCACAGACCCAGAAAGGCGAAGGCAGGCTGTCGGCCCCCCTTACCTGAATCTTAATTCCCTTCTTATCGGCTTCGATTTCGGCCTGTTCAGCAATCTCGCGCGTCATGGCAGCGATGTCGAAAGACTCCATTTTCAGGCGCGTCATATTGCTCTCGAGCTTGGAAATGGTATCCAAATCATTGACGATGTCGATCAAACGGTCGATGCTCTTCTCGGCCCGTTCGAGGTATTTACGGTTGATCAGGTCGTCCTCCAGACCACCGTCGAGCAATGTCGAAATATACCCCTGAATATTGAAAATCGGGGTTTTCAACTCATGGGCCACATTACCCAGATACTGCTTGCGGAACGATTCCGTTTCCTTGAGCCGCGCGATCTCCTTGTCGTTGGTATCCGCCCAGGCGGTCAGCTCCTCGGAAATGTTTTCGACGTGCTTGTCCTTGAGCTCATCCAGAATCTCCTGCGTATGCACGTTACGCGAAAGTACGATCGAGTAGATCGGCTTCAGCTTATAAGCCACGTACTTGCGAATAATAAACAACGTCAGTAACGTCATACCGACAAACACGGCGCAAGCCACGCAGAGGGTCTGCCACCACACCGCTTCGAGCAGCCACATGGCCGCCGCGACGACGATCGCAGCCACCGCCGCAACCAGCAGCGAAGCGAACTCCTTGGTTTTGATAGGCATCATTTCAGGTAATTTTTCATGAGCCGGGCAATGTACTTGCCGATAATGTCGAACTCCAGATTGACCAACGTACCGGGTTTGATCCGGTTGAAGTTGGTGTGTTCATAGGTGTAGGGAATGATCGCCACCTGGAACTGTCCCTCCTGCGAATTGCAGACCGTCAGGCTGACACCGTTGACCGTAATCGACCCTTTCTCCACCGTACAATTATCCCCCGCAGGTTCGTATTTGAACGTAAAATACCAGCTGCCTTCGGCATCATCGACGGCCGTACAAACGGCCGTCTGATCCACATGGCCCTGGACGATATGGCCGTCGAGCAGCGCATCGGGCCGCATCGAACGCTCCACATTGACGATATCGCCGACCTGCAACTGGCCCAGATTGCTGCGCAGCAGCGTCTCTTTCATTGCCGTTACGGAGTAGGTATCCTCCGTAATATCCACCACGGTCAGGCATACGCCGTTGTGGGCAATGCTCTGATCGATCTTCAACTCCCCGCAAAAATCCGCACGAAAAGTGAAGGTCTTATTTTGTTGTTCGATACGGATATCGGTGAGCGTCACCGTTCTTTCCACGATTCCTGAAAACATAATTCGATTTTAGATTTTAATTTCCAACTTGCCCACGACCTGATATACCTGCTCGATATCGGAAGCCTTGACGAAAATATCGTCGAAATTTTCCCGGTCCGCAGCAACCAACCGCCATTCGGAATCCCGCTCCGAAGTGCGAACTATTCGCAAAGTTATGATTTTTTGACAGACAATCACGTATTCGAGTCCGGGAATAATCTCCTCGGGCGTCATTTTTTTCAGGAACACGATCGATCCGGACGGAATAGAACACCCCATAGCCTTTCCATTATACAGCATAGCCAGGTCGCAGCCGGTCAGTTGGGGAATCACCATCTCCCGATCGGGGGCCAACTCGTCAAGACGGGTGATATGGGATTCGACATCCACCTGATAAAACGGAATTTGCACCCCGCATAATTTCTCGTCCACAAACATCTGCCCCTCGCCGGTAAGCAACCACGCCAGGCTGACTTCCGGGAATTTGGTCACGATCTTGTAGGCCAGGTTCCGGGAAATACCATTATTTCCCTTTTTTATCTGATAGAGGTTTTCACCCCGCGGCAATCCAATATAGAGTGCAAAGTAGTTGATAGTCATATTCGCCCAGCGAATAACGCTGTCGATTCTTTGCCAATTATCCATTTTTTGTCGCATAATTCAATTTTTTTTATACCTTTGTGCCACCGGTCCCGTAGTTCAATGGATAGAATTTAAGATTCCGGTTCTTACGATATGGGTTCGAATCCCGTCGGGATCACTTCCAAGGCGCCTTCTTCAAGGCGCCTTTTTTATTGCATACCCCCATTACGACATACTAATATAATAATTTTGGACAAATATAATGATAAATTACGGTTATATAATAATCTAATTCATCTAAAATCGTTCCCACCTATATTATTAGAAAAGCATTATCGGCCCACGACCGGTAATTCTATCTGCTCGACACACCCTTGCAATTATCGGAATTGATCCATCCTTAAAAAGAACAGGATACGGTTGTCCAAACGACGCTCGCAGCGAAAACAACGTACTTTTACGTACCATGGCTCCGCAGGGAGGGGAAAAAGGAACTCAAACAAATTCGGCCCTGTCCTCTCCTCGCATCATCTTTGCAGAAGACAGGACGCTCCCGGAAATTTTTGAAAGCAAACATTCATAATTACGTCCGCCTTTTCGTATCTTTGACTTCTTCTTAGATACTTCGCCTCGGCAAAACGCAAATAAATTTGCTTTTGCACGCGGCTTATTCGTATCTTTGCAGAGGATAGGAGGCGGTTCGGCAATCTTTGCGTGCAAGCCCGCACGATTGCCTATACACCTTTCACTATAGCAGCGGTAATGGGGAACAAATTCCACCCGCTGCATTATCTTTGCCCGAAACAGAATGGACTATGAGCACCGAAAAAAACATCCGGAACATCGAAAGCGACCTGGAGTTCGAAAATCAGATCCGCCCCCGCGAACTGGACAACTTCGCCGGGCAGGAGAAGATCGTGGATAACCTCCGGATTTTCATCCAGGCGGCTCTGATGCGAGGCGATTCGCTCGACCACGTGCTGCTGCACGGTCCTCCGGGACTGGGTAAAACCACGTTGGCGAACATCATCGCCAATGAAATGCATGCACAGTTGAAAGTCACTTCCGGACCGGTGCTCGATAAACCGGGCGACCTGGCGGGACTTCTGACCAACCTCAACCCCGGCGACGTACTTTTCATCGACGAAATACACCGTTTAAGTCCCCTCGTCGAGGAGTACCTTTACTCCGCGATGGAAGACTACAAGATCGACATCGTACTGGACAAGGGGCCTTCCGCACGTTCGATACAGATCGAACTGGCTCCCTTTACTCTGATCGGCGCGACGACGCGCAGCGGCCTGCTGACCTCGCCGCTGCGGGCCCGGTTCGGCATCCAATGCCACTTGGAATACTACGATTCTTCGGTTCTGAAAGGTATCGTAAACCGCTCGGCCCGCATTCTCGACGTTTCGATCGACAGCGATGCGGCGTTGGAAATAGCCCTCCGTTCACGCGGAACGCCGCGCATCGCCAATGCCCTGCTGCGCCGTGTGCGTGACTTCGCCATGGTCAAAGGCGAAGGTCATATCGACCTCGACATCACGCGGTTCGCCCTGACAGCCCTGAATATCGACTCCCGGGGACTCGACCAGATGGATAACAAAATACTCTCGACGATTATTGAAAAATTCGGCGGCGGCCCCGTCGGACTGAACACCATCGCTACGGCAGTCAGCGAAGATGCCGGGACTATCGAAGAGGTTTACGAACCGTTCCTGATCAAAGAAGGGTTCCTCAAACGAACGCCACGCGGCCGGGAAGCGACCGAAATGGCCTATGCACATCTCGGATTCTCCCGGACGGACCATGGCGAACAGTCCCTGTTCTGACGCCAAAGACACTATAATCGAATATGTTAAATGAGGTCATAAACAACGAGTGAAGATGAGAAATTTAGTAATATGCTTTTGCACACTGATAATAGCGATATGTACGTGTGCTTGTGAAAGCAATAACGATGTGATCGAACACCAAACTGGTGTTTGGGTTAGCGACAAGGCAGAGTTGTTGCTGACCGATAAGATTATGATGTATTTTGAAAAGCAGTCGGATGATGCCGTTTTGGTGATGCTTAAAGTAGATAGCATTACAGAAGATTGCACGCTTTTCAGTAAAGATACAATCATCAGACAATCTATTCCCGAAGACTTTGCAATGAAGCACATTTCTTCCAACGAAATAATAGTCAATGGACAGAAAATGGTCAAAGCTGAAACTATCGAAATGTGCGAACCCTACGACATGACAGCAGCCAATGATTCAAATGCACTTGCCGACAGATTAACAGAGTGGCGATTGGGTGCTTGGGTTAAAGTTGATAAAACAACAAATGACATCGATGCAGCAGTGAACACCCCGAGGAATATGTTCGTATATAATATTGAAAACGGCATGTATTATTTGCGTGCTGCGAGAATTGAGAATGTGAACGAAGGTACTTTATTCTATCAGAATATCCGTTTGATGAAGAATCCAAATACGAAAGAACGGACGGTTTATTTTTCTCCGAACAACCAAAATGAAGTATTGGGAGCACTTGAAATTAACTTGGATGGATTCAAGCCAGGAACCTGTTATTTCGACCCGAACGGGGGCATATATTGGTCTTATATGTCACATACTCCGGACCAAATTATTTTGAACGGATGTGGAGGAGATACTTATTACATCAATAGAAAACTGGCCGGGGATAAAAATATGTTCGAATGGATAAAATATACAAATAAGTAACCTAACAAACACACAATACGCAGACAAAATAGATGAACGTACAAATCAATATCGACACCGCCAGCTGCATCCGATGCGGAAAATGCGTCAAGGTTTGCCCTGCCTGGATCATGACGCAGGCCAAACCCGGCGACCCGATCGGTCTGCGCAATATCGACTCCTGCATCGTCTGCGGACATTGCGCGGCCGTTTGCCCGACCGGCTCGGTCCGCCACAGCTCATTCCCTCCCGATAAAATTCATCCGATCGACCGCAACGGGCTGCCCTCGCCCGAACAGGTGTTGCTCCTCTGCAAGGCACGCCGTTCGAACCGGGCGCTCTCCGACCGTCCCGTCCCGCAGGAGGCGATCGACCGAATCCTCGAAGCCGCCCACCGGGCACCGACGGCCAGCAACCGCCAGGAAGTGAGCTTCACCGTCATCACCGATCCCGCAATTCTGGACAAGATCATCCGCTTCACGCTGGATACTTTCGCGGGAATCGCCCGCAAATTGGAAAACCCGTTCGTCAAGCCGTTGCTCAAACGCCTGCGTCCGGAGCTATATGCCTACCTGCCGGGATTCCGGCGTCTGATCGCCGAATACGGCAAAGGCAACGACCTCATCCTGCGCGAAGCCAAAACCCTGATTCTCATTCACACTCCATACGCAAACCGTTTCGGAGCCGCAGATGCCAACCTGGCCTATCAGAACGGTTCGCTGATGGCCGAAAGCCTCGGTGTCAGCCAGATCTACACGGGCTTCGTCCTTTCGGCGCTGGCACAGGACAAAAAATGCAAATTTTTGAAATCCATCGGCATACAAGGAAAGGTACATGCAGGAATGGCGCTCGGAATGCCGCTGTTCCTCTATCCCAATTACATAGACAAAAAACCGATCGCAATAAACAGGATCTGATCCCGAAGGATCTTTCCCGATTTTTCTCAACGAAATACCGGCTCGGGCGCGATCCTTGCGGAAAAATAAGTTCATCAAACCCATAAAACAATGCAAAACAAAAATATGAGAGAAGAGGCCCTTCGTTACCATGCAGAAGGGCAACCCGGCAAAATAGCGGTAGTACCCACCAAGCCCCTCACTTCGCAACACGACTTTTCGCTGGCCTACTCGCCCGGCGTGGCGGAGCCCTGCCTCGAAATCGTGAAAAATCCGCTCGACGCCTATAAATATACGGGCAAAGGCAACCTGGTCGCCGTCGTCACCAACGGCACGGCAGTCTTGGGCCTGGGCAACATCGGAGCCTTGGCCGGCAAGCCGGTTATGGAGGGTAAAAGCATGCTTTTCAAGGTATTCGCAGACATCGACGCCTTCGATATCGAAGTAAATGCGACCGACACGGACCGTTTCGTGGAAACCGTCAAGGCCATCGCTCCGACCTTCGGCGGCATCAACCTCGAGGACATCAAGGCTCCCGAATGTTTCGAAATCGAAGCCCGGCTTCGTGAAGCGCTCGACATTCCCGTCATGCACGACGACCAGCACGGCACGGCCATCATCTCGGGTGCGGCCCTGCTGAACGGCCTCGAAATCGCGGGCAAGTCCATCGCCAACGCCCGTGTGGTCATCAACGGCGCAGGCGCTGCGGCGGTTTCTATCGCCCGCCTTTTCCTGAAGCTCGGCCTGAATTGCGAAAATCTCGTTCTCTGCGACAGCAAAGGCGTGGTTTCGACCCGCCGCGAAGACCTGAACCCTGTCAAGGAACAACTCGCTACGGACCGGGAAGACGTCGATACGCTGGCCGACGCCCTCCAAGGGGCCGACGTCTTCCTCGGCGTCTCGGCCCCGGGGATCCTGACACCCGAAATGGTCCGCACGATGGCCCACGATCCGCTGGTGCTGGCCTTGGCCAACCCCACGCCGGAGATCACCTACGAAGAGGCGATGGCATCCCGTCCGGACATCATCTTCGCAACGGGCCGTTCGGACTATCCCAATCAGGTAAACAACGTGCTCGCTTTCCCATACCTTTTCCGGGGTGCGCTCGATGTATATGCCAGTACGATCAACGACGAAATGAAGCTGGCCGTCACCTACGCCCTGGCACGCCTGGCCAAGGAACCGGTTCCGCAGGAGGTCCTGAAAACATACGGTCTGAAGTCGCTCTCGTTCGGACGCGAATACCTGATTCCGAAACCGAGCGACCCGCGTCTGCTCGCGGTCGTCGCCACGGCCGTGGCGCGTGCAGCCATCGAATCGGGCGTAGCACGGCGCGAGATCGAGGATTGGGACGCCTACGCCGCGTCGCTCACCCGACGTGTAAAAAACACAAAGTAAACCCGAATCCCTGCCCATCAGGACCGGCATCAAAAAAGCGCCCCGAGATTTATTCGGGGCGCTTTTTTGTTTGAAATGGCATTTAATCCCGACTTTGACAAACCGGCTCCAGCCGGAAGAGGGGGGCAAGACCGCTATCGGAAAAGAACCCGGGTAAACCTATCGACGGCTGGATTACTTTACCCGACAAAATAAAGGACCGACCTCCACAAAACTGTATCGGGCGATAATCATATTTACCCTTTTATCGACCAACACATTGACAAAACAATCCGATAAATCCGTTTATTTCGACGAATGAACGATACGAAAAAGGAAGTCATGAGGAGGTATACGGAGCGATAATTTATCGAGAAACGATAAGGATGCAAAAAAATTATATCCAAACCGTCATTTTATTTCGTAAATATTTGGATATATATATATGAGCAATAACCGACGTCGTTTATGTCAAACTTTCTTAAATTACACCCAAAACCATGAAAAGATTAGCTCTGTTATTGCTCGCATTTACAGGCCTGATGTCTGCCTGTTCAAAAGACGATCCCGTTCCGCAGGATGGATCGCTTACCCCCGACAGCCCGGAAGGGCGCGAAGCCGTAACGATCCCCGACGAATTTCTCCGCACTTACCTACTCAAGTATTTCGATTTCGACCGCAACGGAGAACTCTCCCGCTACGAAGCATCGTTAGTGGTACGAATCGACTGCCCCGGAAATATAAATGCAGGAGAAGGGGCCTATATGTGCGATGCGACCGGCATAGAAGCCTGCACGAACCTTCGCTACCTGAATCTGTCGGGAAACGACCTGACCAAACTCGATGTAAGCAACAACAAACTGCTCGATACGCTCGATTGTTCAATCAATACTCATCTGAAAAATTTACGTGTCGCAAAACAAGAATCTCTTGCAACTGCATTGTTATGCCTGTTCTCTTGAAATTGAGAGATGGGACTTATCTGCGAATCCGGAATTGAAAGATTTGAGAATCGGAGGAGACGGATACGTTGCTTTCGATAAAGTATCCATTCTCGATTGCAGCAACAACCATAAGCTGGAAGTCCTAATGGCAAATTTAAGTCAAATGTCTGAACTCTATCTCGATTGTCCGGAATTGCAACATCTTTCCTTAGAAGGCAACAGCCTTTCTGCGCTCGATCTTAGTAATTGTACAAAACTTGTAATGCTCAATTTCAGTGGGAACAACATCTCTCATATGAATTTACAGTGTCCGGACTTGGACCTTTTGAAATGCCAAAGCAATAATCTCACCACCCTCGACGTAAGTGCATGCCCAAAACTAACAGTACTTTATTGTGACGAGAACCAACTGCAAGAATTGGATTTGACGAACAACAAGAAAATCGAATATTTACGCGTACCGGATAATAAATTACAAAATCTGGATGCAAGCAATCTTTCCAAATTGAAAGAATTTTACTGCAACAACAACGAATTGACGGACTTGATGCTAAACAGTCTAGAATTAACCTGGGTCGAATGTCAAAACAACGATCTCCAAAGTTTGGATTTGTCGAATCTTCCCGCCCTGTATCTTCTCAGATGTTATGAGAACCAGTTCGAAACGATAGACGTAAGTAACAATCCGGAACTTCGGGGCTTTTTCTGCAACCCGATGGAATCGCTCAAAACCATTTATATGAGTGAAGGACAGGACCAGCTTTTGCAAGCTTTCGAAAAGCCCGAAGCGGCGGAAGTCGTGTATAAATAAATCGCAACGTCAGACACAGCGAACCCGAACGCATCTGCGTTCGGGTTCGCTGTGTCTGACACGCTCCCGACCGGCTGTCGCTCGGACCGAAAGGCGGGAAACCGCATTTCGAGTTCCGGAACGAACGTACGAAACAGACCTGCCACGCCTCCCGCATCGAAACAGGATGGAATCGATATGCCCGCCCCTGCAAACAGAAGCGACCGGGAGACATAATCCGCAGCATGACACCCCGATACATCCACTCCTTTTGCAGAAAATCGAGAGGAATTCTATAAAAAACGAACACGGCCATCACACTCTGTTCTCATTTTCATTACCTTTGTAACCTAAAATTCCCTTTATGCAAAAACTTCGCAATATAGCCATTATCGCCCACGTCGATCACGGCAAAACCACACTGGTCGATAAGATGATCATGCAGAGCCACGTGCTGCGCGACAATGCCAAAAATTCCGGAGAACTCATCCTCGACAACAACGATCTGGAACGCGAACGCGGCATCACGATCCTCTCGAAGAATGTATCCGTCATCTACAAAGACTGTAAAATCAACATTATAGACACCCCGGGCCACGCCGACTTCGGCGGCGAGGTGGAGCGTGTGCTCAACATGTGCGACGGCGTACTGCTGCTCGTCGATGCTTTCGAAGGAACGATGCCCCAGACCCGTTTCGTCCTCCAGAAAGCCCTCTCGCTCGGCAAGAAACCCATCGTGGTAATCAATAAGGTCGATAAGCCCAACTGCCGTCCCGAAGTGGTCAACGAACAGGTTTTCGACCTGATGTTTTCGCTCGGAGCAACGGAGGAGCAGCTTGACTACAAAACCATCTACGGCTCGGCCAAACAGGGTTGGATGTCCCACGTCTGGAATCAGCCGACGGACTCGATCTCTCCGCTGCTGGACACCATCCTCGACGAAATTCCGGAACCCGCCGTCGTAGAGGGCACGCCCCAAATGCTTATCACCTCGCTCGAATACTCCTCCTACATCGGCCGTATCGCCGTGGGTAAAGTGACGCGCGGAGAGCTGAAGACCGGACAGAACGTCACCCTGGCCAAACGCGACGGAGTGACGATGCAAAAGAGCCGTATCAAGGAGTTGATGGTTTTCGAAGGTTTGGGCAAGAAAAAGGTCGATGCAGTGCCCTGCGGTGAAATCTGCGCCCTGATCGGCATCGACGGATTCGAAATCGGCGATACGATCTGCGACTACGAAAATCCGGAACCGCTGCCCCCGATCGCCATCGACGAACCTACGATGTCGATGCTCTTCACGATCAACAACTCGCCGTTCTTCGGCAAGGACGGCAAATACGTCACCTCCCGCCATATCAAGGAGCGCCTCGACCGCGAGCTGGAGAAAAACCTCGCCCTGCGCGTCGAACCGGGAGCCAACGCCGACAGTTTCATCGTATTCGGACGGGGCGTGCTGCACCTCTCGGTGCTGATCGAAACCATGCGTCGCGAAGGTTACGAACTCCAGGTAGGACAGCCCAAGGTCATCGTCAAGGAGATCGACGGCAAGAAGTGCGAACCGATCGAAGAGATGACCGTCGATTGTCCCCAGGAGTACTCGGGGACAGTGATCGAACTGGCCACCAAACGCAAGGGGACCCTGACCAACATGGAAACCAACGGCGACCGTACGCGGCTCGAATTTACGATTCCCTCGCGCGGTATCATCGGTCTGAGATCCAATATGCTCACGGCAACGGCCGGCGAAGCGATCATGACACATCGCCTGAAAGGATTCGAACCTTGGACGGGCGAAATCGAAATGCGGGTCAACGGCTCGATCATCTCGGGCGAAACGGGTACGGCCTACGCCTACTCGATCGACAAACTGCAGGACCGCGGACGCTTCTTCATCTCTCCGATGGAACAGGTGTACGAAGGCCAGGTGATCGGCGAACACACCCGCCAGAACGACATCACGGTAAACGTCACCAAGGCCAAGCAGCTCACGAACATGCGCGCTTCGGGATCGGACGAAAAAACCTCGATCGCCCCGCCCAAGGTATTCTCGCTCGAAGAGGCCCTCGAATACATCAAGGAGGACGAATACGTGGAAGTCACTCCGCACGCCATGCGCCTGCGCAAGATCCTGCTGAACGAAACAGACCGCAAACGCGCATCGAAATAGTCCATGGATCACTTCACGCTGGCTCTTATGACGGGTGCCGTGGCAGGCGCTCTGGACATCATCCCGATGATCGCCCAAAAACTCTCGTTCCGCTCCTGCCTGTCGGCCTTCCTCCAATATTTTTTTGCCGGACCGATCGTCTTTTACAGCAACCTGCCTTACCTGCCCTGGTGGGCGGACGGTATGGCCGTGACTCTCATGATGGCTCTGCCGGTCGTACTGATCCTCACGGGCAAAGACCGTAAGGCGGCTCCGGTCATCCTGCTCAATGCCCTGCTGCTGGGATTCCTCATCAGCGTCGCAGAACGATATCTGGCATAAAATGAAGAATTTCAAGGGTATCATCTATGCGGCATTGTCGTCCTCGACCTTCGGACTAGCTCCGTTGTTCTCGATTCTCCTGCTCTCGGACGGGTTCTCGTCGTTCGAAGTGCTCTCCTACCGTTGGGGAGTAGCTTCCCTGACGTTGGGAATCATCGGACTCGCCGGCGGCTGCCGGTTCCGCATCTCCCGGCAGGAGCTATGCACGGTATTCTTCTTGAGCCTGTTTCGGGCCGCGACATCATTGAGTCTGGTGATCGCCTATCAAAATATCTCGAGCGGGGTCGCTTCGATCATCCATTTCATGTACCCGCTGGCCGTCGCCCTGGCCATGGCACTCTTTTTCCGCGAACGTATCTCGTGGCGAACGGCAGCGGCCATCGGCGTTTCGCTGGCCGGTGTCGCCCTCCTCTCTACCGGAGGAATCGGCAGCCGGGGCGGAGATACCACGGCGGGGACCATTGCTGCCGCCGTTTCGGTATTCGCCTATGCCGGCTATATCATCGGCGTACGCAAGAGCCGCGCGGCGCAGGTCGAATCGACCACCCTGACCTTTTACGTCATGGCCTTCGGAGCTCTGCTGTTTCTCTGCGGAGGTATGTTCACGGGCGGTGTCCGGCTCGTGACCGACGGAAAAGAGAGGCTCGCCATTCTCGGACTGGCGCTCCCGGCCACGGCGATCTCCAACATCACGCTGGTCAGGGCGATCAAATTCATCGGGCCGACGCTCACGTCGATTTTCGGGGCACTGGAACCTCTGACGGCAGTAGCCATCGGTGCAACGGTCTTCGGAGAGCGGTTCGGCTGGACAAGCGCCCTGGGCGTGGGACTGGTCGTTGCGGCCGTCAGCATCGTCGTACTCGACACGCAACGCAAAACGGGGAAGACTACTCCTTCTTCCTCAACGTAGCGAACGAAAGGATGTGCCAACTGGTTCCGACTGCGAGCAGAAACAGCCCGAGCTGCGCCCACCACCATGCATCGACGACCCGAAAGATGCAATACCCCATCGTCAGCCAAATCAACGACACGGAAACGATCTTCGCCTGCAAAGGTATTGCTCGGTTTTCACGAAAGTTACGGATATAAGGTCCCAGATGCTTCTGGTTCAGAAGCCACGCATAGAGGCGTGGCGAAGAACGAACGTAAAGGGCTGCGGCGAGAAGCAGGAAAGGCGTCGTCGGCAGCAACGGCACGAAGACACCGACGATACCCAGTCCCAGAAAGAAGCTTCCGAGTATGGCTCCCAAAGTTTTCACGCAGTAAAATTAGCGGTTTTTGCGAAAACACGTCCGCCCGACAAGTTTTTTTCATATTCGGGTGGACCTTAAACGCTTCGTTCCGGTCATTTGCAAAAAATTCGCTTTTACATTCGGTTTTTTCGTATCTTTGACTTCGCGTTAGATACTTCGCTTCGGCAAAATGCAAAAAAATTTGCTTTTGCTCGCGGCTTATTCGTATCTTTGCGGACGTTAAAGAGAACAACGAGTAGTGTCTGAACACGTAAATCCAGTTGCGATTTATCTGTTCAGACACTTTTTTTTTGCCATAACTCAACCGAAAAAAATATGAAAGGAACAACGACACAGGATCGATTGTGGACAGGTTCTTTCTTAAGAATCTGCCTGGTGAATCTCTTTATTTTCGTAAATTTTCATGCGCTGCTGCCTACTTTCCCCTTCTTCGTCACCTACTTGGGCGGCGATGCGGTAACTATCGGACTGGCAACGGCACTGTTCAGCATCGCTTCCATCGTATCGCGACCGTTCGTGGGATGGCTCATCGACACGCGGGGACGATACGCGATATTGGTACTGGGACTTATCGGCATGACACTCATCCCGATGGGTTATTTCGTATCGGCAGGCATCGCGACGGCCGTTATACTGCGCACGGCGCACGGCGTGTTCCATGCAGCTTCGAGCAATGCCTCTTCCACTTGGGTGACGGACATCATCCCGCACAAACGCATGGGCGAAGGATTGGGAATGTACGGACTTTCGATGGCCATATCCACCGCCGTAGCTCCTGCATTAGGGCTGGCGGTAATGAACGCCTGGGGATTCCGACCGTTGTTCGCCATCGCTGCGCTGACGGCTTTGGCGGCCCTGCTGACAGGCATGGGGATTCGGTCCCGCAACTACGCGGTATCCGACGCCCCGCTGCGCATTCGGGAGCTGTTCGAGCCGATGTCCCTGCCCGCCGCCGTCACGCAGTTCTTTTTCATGATGGCGTATGGCGTAGTGGAGGTATATATGGCGATTTACGCCGCCTCCTGCCGCTTGCCCGGAGGCGGAATCTACTTTATCTTCATCGCACTGGCTACCGTAGCCACGCGTATTCTGCTGGGGCGTGCCGTCGATCGGTACGGCGAAGCGAGGCTGGTTTACACCGGCAATGCAGCCATCGTGATCGGTATTCTGCTGCTGGTGTTCGCGCACAACGTACCGTGCTACCTGTTGTCGGCTCTTCTGCTGGGTTACAGTTTCGGCGCCATCCAGCCCTCCTTACAGACGATGGCGATGCACGCCGTAGCACCCGAACGGCGCGGGGCGGCAAGCTCCACGTTTTTCGTGGCTTTCGACTTCGGTATTGCGTCGGGCGGCTTCCTGGCAGGCATACTGGTGAAGCAACTGGGTTATGACGCCATGTTCCTCTGCATGATCGTACCGTGTCTGCTGTCGTCAGGCTACTACTACGCCTTCGGACGCCGTCACGCCTCGTCGTTCAATCCGCAGAACCGCAGAACGGGCCTGAACTCCGATGACGACCGTCCCGGCCTGTCGGCCCGTAAATCTTTGCCGTTCGTCATCACTATTTCGCGTGAATACGGCAGCGGAGGACATCGCATCGGAGAACGGTTGGCGCAACGGCTGGGCGTGAAATTCTACGACAGAGAACTCATCTCGCTGACCGCGCAGCAAAGCGGATTAGGCGAAAGTACCGTACAAGAGAGCGAACAAACCGTGAGCGGACGACTGATGTACGACGACCCGGTACAGACCGCCGTATTTCGCGCACAGAGCCAGGTGATACGCAACATCGCCTGCCAAGAACCGTGCGTTATCGTCGGTCGGCTCGCCAACTTCGTACTGAAAGACCGCCCCGCCTGTTTACATCTTTTCATCTACGCCGACGAAGCGACCCGCCGGAAACGCATAGCGTCCGAATACGGCGTGGCTGACAACCGGACTCAAAGTCTGCTCAAACGTATCGACCAGGAGCGGCGGGAACACTGCCTGCACTATACCGGCTGCGAATGGGGCGAACGTCACTACTATCACATGATGCTCGACAGTTCGATCTCCGGCGATGAACAGATCGTAGAAACGATTTGCAACGTCATTCGCACCATATCGGGCCGCAAACACCCGAATGAACGGAAAAAGTAACGACAGGTCTCTCAACATGCCTTGCACCGAACGGGCTCCGTCGAAAAAGGAGTCCGTCGGCCGTACTTTACCGTCGCCGTTTTATCCCGATACGAAAGTCTGCGAAAGACAGCCGATTTCGAATTATTTTCCGTAATTCTGGAAGACTTTTATAATCTCCTTAGACATAGGAGATTCGGGATAAAGGCAAAAAATGAGGTAATGATTTGGCAACCGTATCTATTTCTGCGCTTTGCTGTGAGTTGCTTTCATTGTCACTCGTCTTAGGACAAAGGTAGCAATAAAAATTGGAATACCTCGAATTGTGAGAAGACTTTTTTGCTTCATTTGAAAGTCTTCTCAACCTTTATCCCATATTCCTCAATCTTGGCGTACAGTGTTGACCTGCTGATGGCGAGAAGTCTGGCGGCAAGTATCTTGTTGCCGTTTGCCTGTTTCAACGCCCGTATGATTCGCTCCTTTTCCTCTTCCGCTGTCCGTAAGGCGAAACTAACCGTGGAAGAAGATACGGATTCGTAACTTAGTTCCAAGTCTGTATCGGTTATCGTATCGCTTTCCGTATGTAGGACTGCCGTGAATATCTTTTGCTTCAATTCACGAACATTGCCCGACCATGTGTGAGTAAGCAGGGCTTTACGGGCGGAAGCGTCAAAACCTCTGACGTTCCGTCCAAGTTCGTCATTGGCTATCTCACGGAAGAAATCAGCCAACGGCATGATGTCCTCCTGACAGTCACGCAACGGAGGTATGGCAATTACATATTCCTGTAATCTGTACAACAAGTCCTGCCGGAAACGCTTTTCCTTGACGGCATCATGCAGGTTCTCGTTGGTAGCAGCGACTATCCGCACGTTGGCGGTCTTTTCACCCTTTGCACCGACAGGACGGTATCTTCTTTCCTGTATGGCACGAAGGAGCATCTGTTGCATTTCCATAGTCAGGTTACCCACCTCGTCAAGAAACAGCGTACCGCCCTCGGCTTCCTGAAAATATCCGGTTCTGTTGCAGTCCGCACCCGTGAACGCTCCCTTGACATGACCGAAAAAAGCGGATGGGGCAAGTGCAGGAGCAAGTGAACCGCAATCCACCGCCACGAAAGGTTTGTCGGAAAAGCAGCTTTGGGTATGGATGTCTTGGGCGATATGCTCCTTGCCCGTGCCGTTCTCGCCCAATATCAGCACGCTCATCCGGGTGGGTGCAACAAGGTGTACCCGTTTCTTGATGTTGCGGTACGCTTCCCCCCTGCCGTATGAATATCGGCACTTGGCGTTGCCTTTTCTGTTCACGTTCCTTGATAATGGAATGGAGAAGCGAAATGAGTTTGTCCTCCACCAATTGTTTGGGGATATAGTCCAGCGAACCGAGTTTCATGCTCTCCACTGCGGTATGCACTTCGGCGTAATCGGTCATGATAATGAACGCCTGCCGTTTGTCATTGACACGCATCCATTTCAATAGTTCGATGCTTTCCCCGTCAGGCAGACGCAGGTCGGCAAGGACTATATCGTCATTGTCTGCCTTTATTAAAGCCTTCCTTGCAGATGACAGGTGATATATTTGTTCCGTCTTGAAGCCATTATTAGCCAATAGTTTGCAAACAAAAGTATTATATACGGGATTGTCCTCCACCACTATTATTTTCATTTTATCCATTATCGCACTTTCTCCTTTCTTCCTTAGCCAGTTTAATAATCATATCTCCTTTTTTCAATACGACTTTAATCGCCTGTTGCAGTTCTGTGTCTGAACCTTCCAATTGTATGCAGTTGTATAAGTGCCATAAGGAATTGTCGGCACGGATAACTGCCCACGAACTACGCAGACGGTGTGACAAATCCGCCAATGCCTTTCTGTCAAGGTTTGCTCCAGCCTTGTCTAACTCCTGCATGTCTTTTTCCGTTTCGGCAATCAGCCTGTCAAGCATCGCTCCGCTGTCACCATAAGCCAACAGGGATTTCAAATCGGGTAAATCATCATCAGGCTTCGTTTTCAGTGCATTTTCTGTGGAATTAATCAGTTCCTCCAAAGTAAATGGCTTGAACAGGCATCCGGCAAATCCTCGTTCTATAAGTTCCAACACATCGCAACTGCCGGAAGCGGTAGCCACTATTACGGGAATCTCCCTTGCATTACCGATATTTGAAGAACGCAACAGTTCCAGCACCTCGTAGCCGTTTATTTCCGGCATCTTCATGTCGGTAACAAGCAGGTCATAATTGCGCTTGCGCATGGCTTCCGTCATGTCACCCACGTTGTCGAAGGTATCGCAACAGACACCTGCATGGGCATACATTTCCTTTATCATGGAAAGCAGAGTTTCATTATCATCAAGAACCAAGACGGTGCATGGTTTTAAGATATGGCGGTCAGTCATGCCCTTTGGTTTTTCTTCCAAGACTGTATCGGCAACGGACATCGGCAGTCTGACCGTGAAACGGCTGCCTTTTCCTTTCTCGCTTTGTACGTCTATCGTGCCTTTCAGTATATCTACAATACGTTTCACTACAGACAATCCAAGTCCGAAGCCGTCCTGTGCAGTGGCATTGGACAGTCTTTCAAATGCGGTAAAAATCCGCTGTTGTTCATCTTCGGTCATGCCTGTACCAGTATCTTCAACGATAAGCGTCAGTGTCCCGTTGTTATAGTCGGTCGTCATGGAAACACCTCCGTTTTCCGTGAATTTGATTGCATTGGAAAGTAGGTTGTTCCCGATTTGCAGGATGCGGTTCTTATCACCCATCAGCACAATATCCGCATTGTTTTCAATGACCAAACACAAGTTCTTGTTTTCAGCCATATTCTGAAATTCGACTTTCAATGTATGGGCAATGTCTTCCAATCTGAACGGAATGGAAACAAGCCGTTCCTTGCCGTTATCCAGCCGGAAGAAATCCAGCAACGAGTTGAGCAAGGCAAGCATCCGCTGGGAGGACAGACGGATATGTTCCGAATATCGGTCTATCTTCGTTTCAGTGTTATTTTTCTGTATCAGTTCGGCATACCCGTGAATTGCGGTAAGTGGTGTACGCAGTTCATGGGTAATAGTGTGCATGGCTTTCTTGCGTGAATCTATCAGTTGCTTATTTTGATTGACTGATTCCGTTAGTTGGGAAATTAAGTCCTCCGTTTCACATTTATATCGCTTAATACGTTTGCTGTCATGGCGTATGATGATATAGGAAACGACCAACAAAAAAAGAATGAATCCTATCAAACCGCCTATCTGCATAAATGACTTTTCACGCATGGCAACTATTTCGTCTTCCCGTCCTTGCAGGTCAGCTTGTACCTTATCTTCTATTTGGCGGATTAGCCCCCTCAACAGTCTGTTAAGTTCTGCATTACGAACCGCAAGACTGTCGGCTTGCAACAACAATTGACGGCTTTTTGCTTTCTGTTCGCTGATTATATTTCTATTGAGCGAATGAAGCATGGAAGTTGTTGCCGTTGGCTTCGCTTCTTCTTTCTTGCCGAAGATACCCAAGAACCCTTTTCGTTTCGGCTTCTTGGGCTGTTCCTGTACAATTTTCTGCACAATGACAGGTACTTGATTGGCTATCTTCTTGTTAATGGATTGTTGTTCATCCATTAACCGGACAATCTGATACATCTGTCGTTCTTTATCCTCTAAAAGATAGCGTGCACTATCAATACGTTCAACTGGGTAGGTATTCTTGAAATGACACAGTACACTATCCAATGCTATGCGTTGGATAGTATAATTTTCCAAATCTGATTCGTCCCAATCCAATACAGTTTCACCTAACAAAGAAAATTCTATCAAACGAATATGTATGTCATTTATTTCTTTTCGGAGTTTATTAATACTCTGATTTTTGAATTCTAACTCCGCTAATTCATACCACTCATTAAACCATATGTATCCGATACTTCCTATGATTAATGCGATAAGGATATACCCAAAAGTTATTGTAATGCGAATCGCTTTCATTTTAGCAATATGATTTTTTTGCAACTAAGCACCGCATAACAATAATACTTGGTAGCCAGTTTACTCGTTTAAAGTCATTTCTTTGATTCTTGTTTAGCCGCTTCCCAACCAATAATGGCCGTCTTGCGGATTTCTCCCCAATGATAGTTCCCAATGTCTCCCGTTGCACGGATAACGCGATGGCATGGAATGAGAAACGCCACCGGATTCTCGCCCACGGCCGTTCCAACCGCACGGCAGGCTCGCGGGTTTTCGATGCTTGCCGCAATGTCGCCGTAGGTGGTCATTCCTCCCATCGGAATTTTCAACAACGCCTCCCATACTTTCATTTGAAAATCAGTGCCTTTCAGATGCAGCTTTATTTCACTGAGCCTGCTCCAGTCCTGTGTGAAAATAAACAAGGCGTTTTGCTGTATGTTGTCGAGCGTCTGCCTGAATCTGGCGCGTGGGAATTTTCGTTGCAGTGAACTGAATGTTTCCATCCGGTCGTCGGCAAACTCCATGCTGCATATCCCTTTGGGGGTTGAGGCAATCAATATGTCACCGAAAGGTGTTGCTGCAAAACTGTAATTGATAAAAAGGTTCTCTCCTCCGTTCTTGTATTCCCCCGGTGTCATTCCCTCGATAGTGACAAATAAATCGTGCAGTCGTCCTGTGCCGGACAATCCCACTTCCTGAGCCGTGTCGAAAAGCGATGCGTGTGTCTGTTGCAGGATGCGTTTGGCATATTCAACATTAAGATATTGAAGAAAGTGTTTCGGTGTAATTCCTGCCCACTCCTTGAATATCCGTTGAAAATGAAACGGGCTCATATTCACAGCCTCGGCTATGGCTTCCAACCCCGGTTGCTCCTTTCGGTTATCCCTTATGAAGCGGATGGCTTCGGCTATACGGGCATAGTTTATTTCGTTCTGCGATTCTTTCATCTCTATGGCATTTACAGAACACCCTCCAATTCCAATAATAACCGTTTGGCATCCAATCCACCTCCGTAGCCTGTCAGTGAACTATCGCTGCCGATGACACGGTGGCAGGGAGCAAAAACCGAAATCGAATTAGCTCCATTGGCGTTGGCAACCGCACGGACTGCTTTCGGCAAACCGATTTGCCTTGCCATTTCTCCGTATGAAATCGTCTTTCCGAAAGGTATGCTCAACAAGAAGTTCCACACCTTTTTCTGAAAATCCGTACCCACAAACAGCAACGGCACATCGAATGCCTTGCGCTCTCCGGCAAAGAACTCGTCAAGCTGCCGTTCCGCCTTCTCGATGACCTCTGATGTTCCTTCCTCGAACTCGGCTCTCAGTATTCGTTTCAGTCGTCTGTCCACATGGTCGCGGTGTTTCTCCACCTGCCAGTCGCACAGACAGAGCTTGTCGCCAAACGAACCGAGCATCAATATTCCGCATGGCGATTTATAACGTTTTATCTTAATGATATTCTTCTCTTTAATTGCTTTCATACATATTTTACACGGTCTGTAACCTTTCCTTAAGGCATCATCTACATTATCGAACAACTCTATGTTTTTCAACAACGGTATTTTGGCACTGCATGAAGGCTTGCACACAATGCCTGTAGATTTTACTCCATACCAAAAAACTCCGTCGTAACGACCGTCACGGTTGAGAATTGCCTGTATTTTTTCTTTTTCTTCCATCGTTTTTCTGTTTAGGGGCATAATCTTTCAGCCCATCCACCGCTCCGGCTGACACTGCCCAAAGATAAATGCAGGCAACGCTACCATAAGGGGAATAGCGACGGCGGTACTTCTCGAACAAGGCACGGGTAATCTTGCGGTGATGATACAACATTCTCAATCCACGCTGCACTGCCAAGTCGCCGAAACTTAAAATGTCGGGACGTTGCAGTGAGTGGAGCATCAGCATTTCCGCTGTCCATACACCGATGCCGTCCAATTCCGACAACTTGGCGCAAACTTCGTTGTCGCTCATCGCTCGAAGTACTTTGATGTCAAATTCACCCGATACAATTTTCTGCGCTACCGCCCGTATGTAATCCACCTTTTTGAACGTGATACCGAATGCCTGCAATTTTTCGGGCGAAAGATCGAGAATTTTATTAGGTGTGACCTCACCAAAGGCATCAATCATTTTGCGCCAGATTGTTTCGTGTGCCTTAGTTGAGATTTGCTGCCCCACGATTGAATGGACAAGCGCGGTGAAAAGGTCGGGGATTACCCGCCTTTGCACCATACCCACCTTGTCAATCACATCTGCAAGTCGCTTGTCTTTGCCTTTCAGATAGGCAATTTCCTTTTCTCCGTATGGGAAATATTGCTCCATACGTTACTTCACACCAAGATATTCGTTGGAATCAGCAGGAGCCTCAATCCTCTCCCAATTGGTGTATTCACGCACAATTTCACCAACAGAGATACGATAACAGTCAAAAAGGTTATCGTGTCCAGCCTTTTGGCTCTGACGGTGGTTTATTTGGTTACGCCATCCTGCTGCAGCTTCTTCGCTCTCCCAAAAGGATAATGATAGAAACTTGCCTTCATTGTTCACGCTGGCGAACCGTTCCACACTGATAAATCCCGGCATCTGCTGCAATTCCTCTTTCAAGGCTGCGCCCATCTTAAAATAGTCCGCTTTTCCTTCCACCGTGGGAGTTACCTCGAAAATGACAGCAACCTTCTTTTTACCGTGTCCGGTCAAGGCATTCAATTCGTCAATGGTCATGGAATCGTTATAGATTCCGGCACATACCGTATAACGCATTCCCGGAATCGGATAGATATATGAAACCTTGCGTACACCTTCTTTCATTCCCGGTTTCGGCCAAATAAATTCAATCCAACCTCCGCCACGCATAGCCACTTCGCACAATTCCACACCATAACGTTTGCCTGCCCAATCAAGGTGTTCTTTGATATTACCTCCAGTACGTTCAGGGAAACGCGGATTTGAAACTACAAGGCTTTTATCCACATCAATAATGAAGAGATAAGCATCCCTGTCGTTAAACTCTGACTTAGGGTCGGAAAGCACATCAAGAGCCTCGCTCCCTTTTTCTTTTAACAAATCCACAGCCTTATGCACATTGGCAATGACAGACTGCGGTGTTTCTTCTGTTCTTTTGTTCATATTCTGAGAAAATGATTTGGTTGTTCCAGCTACAAACATAGCCAACAACATGATAATTAATTTTTTATTCATGATGCGATATATGTTTTTTTGTTTCTGGATGCAAAATTACAACAACCATTTTTCTTTAACGACCCGAAAATTGCTATTTTTGTGTGAACGTTGTGTAGTCTCTTGTTATGTTTACCAAGCGTTCAAATGTATTCTATCCTCAGAATTGATTTCTTTTTGCTTAGGTAGGAACGCATTTTCTTTCGGATACCCCATAGTGAGCAGGCAGGTCAGTTCATAATCTTCAGGAGCACCGACAATTTTCTTTATTTTACCAGCTTCATCACCCACCGGAATGTGAAATACAGTACCCAATCCCTCGGCAGTTGCGGCGAGTAGCATATTTTCTACGGCACACCATGCCGAGGCAAAGTAGTTGAGCGAACTGAGTTCAACAGGTTTCATTAAGGAATATGTCAACTGGCGGAAAAACGGAATGATTAGCAATCCGCTTTGCATAAGCATCTTTTGCTGTTTTGGCAAAGCATCGGCAAACATAGCCATCTTGTCCTTGTCGCCAGATTCGTCCACCTCAAAGACGAGTTCCTTGAATGCTGCTATATTCTTTGCGAGAGGTGCGATTACCTTTGCAATATTCTCTTGACCACGCACGACAACAAATTCCAGTTGGCGCAGATGGTCATTTGTCGGAGCCTTGAAAGCTGCCGCAATCACTTTCTTGACAATCTCATCACTTACTTCACGGTCGGAGTAGTCACGGTATGTGCGGCGCTTCTCCAATACTTCATATAATTCCATGATAATGCGTTTTAAGTTACTTTTTTTGTTTTGATTGCAAAGTTACGCCGAATAATTGTTGCTTATTTGTGTTATCGTATTAAATACTTGTCGTACATTTGTAGTCGACAACATTTGAACTGTTTTATGGAAGATACCGCTATACCATACGAACTGCCGGAAGTGGAGAATCATTCGTTTTTCTTCATAGACCAACGGATAGCTACCGGACTTGAAGCTAAATTGCACAGGCATGACGCTTGGGAACTATATTATGTCCTTCACGGACAGGGTAACCGGACAGCAGGCGATACGTTGCAACCCTTTGTAGAGGGTGATGTTGCATTGATTCCACCACAGATGCTTCATCGTTGGGAATATAACCCCGATTCGGCATATACGGACGGTTGTGTCTGTTATCTGATGGTAGCGTTCTCCCATTCCTTAGTGGAACGGTGTATGAACGTGTTTCCTGAGTTGCGCAACAGACTGTCAGGTGTGGAATTCCCGACAGATGCCCTGAAATTCGGTTCTGAAAGTTCTCGTGTAATCCGTAAGGCTCTTTCGCAAATGAACGGAATGGACGAATTGGGACGTCTAAGTGCAATGTTCAACCTGCTTCCTTTTATTTTCACGTCTTCGGATTATACATTTGCCGGAAAACCAATGCGCATAGAACGGGACGTGCGGCGTATGCAACAAATATCCACCTATGTCATGGCTCATTATGTCCATCCAATTACTTTGGATGAGATTGCCAAAGAAGTTGGCATGAACCGTTCCGCATTTTGCTCCTACTTCAAGCGATGTAAAGGTATGACTTTCTCACAATTTGTAACAGAGTACCGTTTGAATACGGCTTGCGAATTGCTGAAACATTCATCCAAAGGGGTGTCCGAGATTTGCTATCTTGTCGGTTTTAATGACCTCCCACATTTTATAAGAGTTTTCACTAAAACGATAGGAATATCTCCGTCAAAATATAGAAAACAATACAAGTATAAGAACACTTGATTTTATCAAACAAGCAAAAGCAGTAACGACCAACAAAATCGTTACTGCTTGGGTTGCAAATTATAACCTCATTCCCCGTTTCCGTTTTTTCTTCCTGCGCAATATCTCCGCCATCTCCTGATAGGCTTCCGCATCGGCAGCGTTGCAGGGTGAGCCATTACCATTCAGCAATCCCAATGAACCGCTGAAAAGTTCACATCTTGCAGTGTCGGAAGGTGCGCTTGGCGTATCTGTTGGATAGGCTTTCGGTATCAGGTTCATTCGTTCCTTCTTCCTGTTGCACTGCAAGGCTGCATCAATTTTGGAATAACTGAAACGCCTGTCCACTTTGGAGCCGTTGAAATGGTAGCCGTTCATGGTGAAGACCACGCCCTGCACTTCATTTGTCTGTCCCTTGTGTTTGAAGCGGGCTTCTACACCCTGACGGTTCAGGTTGGCGACAAGCACGTTCCAGTTGCCGCACCTGCCGACTTCCGTTTTCAGTATGTCGTACAGCCTGTACTTCGTCCTGTCCGGCTCCTTCAGTCGGTTGCGCTTGACATTCTCCTTGCCGCCAGCCATGTGCAGACCGTATTTCAAGGTAAGTTCCTTGCAGATACGGGTGCTGCGCAGACGCTCGTTCCTGTCCGATATTGTCTTGCCGTCATTGCCGATGCGGTTGAAGGCGATATGCACGTGCGGATGCTCCTTGTCGAAGTGACGGGCAATAAAGAACTGCGTGTCACGGATGCCCATCCTCTCCATGTACTCAAGTGCGATATGCGCCATGACATGGTTCGTCAGCCGTGGCTCGTCCTCTTTGGAGAAGCTGAGGGCGATATGTCCGACAGGCTTCGCCACCTTGCCGTTCATCTGCGACTGGATATTGAAACTCATTGCTATGGTGTCCTTGTTTTCCATGAACAAGCCATCGGATATGAGTTTCTGCACTCCCTTGTCCTTGTCAAGAATGTAGTCCACCACACCCTTGAAATTGCTGCCGTGTACGATTTTTGCCATCATATCCCTATCTTGTTTAGAAGTTCATGGATTCTTGCCACTGCCACCTTGCAGTCGTCACGTTCACCATAGAAGCCCCCTACATTCGCCCTGCGTGCAAGCTGGTTCAGGTTGTTCGCCATGCCGCAGAGATTCCGCACATGGGCGGCGTGTTCCTCCGACAGCCGCCCCTTCACATGACCGTTCAGGAAACACTCCCTCATGTATTCGCTGCGTGATACTCCGGCATCATGCGCCCGTGTCAACAGGCGAAGGTAGTCGGTTGCCGCCAGTTTCACGACGACACGGTATTCCAGTTTCTCGGCAGTCCCTTTCTTCGGGCGACCGCCCTTGTTGCGTTTCTTGTCTTCCTTATGTTCCATTTTCAAGTATTATCAGTATAGTTAATGTATAGACCAACGGGATGCTGCTCCTTTGTATTCAGGAGCGGGTGGCAAGTGGTTTCGGGTGTCCCGAAACACAAACTTGCTACCCCACGATTCTAACCGAATCAATTTTGAGCAACTCCCGTTTTTCCCCTTTTGATGCTTTATAATCTCAGTCCTTTTTCTTCGGTTTAACAATGTTTCGGGGAGGTGGATTGACGGTTAATTCCTGCCGTTTGCGCCCCCTGCCGATACCGAAGTCGCATGGGTTGAGTTCGATGTTCACCTTGAATGACGCTTCCGTTTCCTGTCGGAACGGAGATTTGTGCCAAAGGCTTTCGCCCTGCTGTTTCACGGGCGAATAGCCCATACTTTGCAGATAGTCTGCTATTCTGATTTGTTTTGCTTCATGTATTGTCATAATGTATATTCCTACGGATTTGATGATGGTTGATAAAACGATGTTTTGATGATTAGTGTATTTAACTTATTGATGTATAGCATCATACATCCTCATCACACATTCATCAAACTGCTTGCGAAAAGAGAAAATCATCATTTGCGATGTCGGCATGGGCTGTCCGTACTGTTTTCTCTTTTCATCAGTACCTTATTCCTGATTAAGGTTTGATGATGGTATATTCTACTGATAGTCAATACTATTATATTCTTATTCATCAATTCATCAAAAAAAGAATTATAGTGTTTCCAAAAACTCTCTTGCCACTGTGTAGAACCTCCCTGTCGTACGCTTGGGCGCATAGCGGCACTCTCTCGTGTAGTCCACCTGATAGGTGGTATATGTGAGGGTATTGTGGGCTGGTTTCAGCTTCCAACGCTCCTGCAATACCCTCCGCACCTGATACCTCTCCGCCTTGACATGCGAGTTTCCCAACAGGATGAGGATATCATCGGGGCAAAAAGAGAAAGTTCCCGAACCGACCCTGTCCATAATGTCAAGGATAAGCTCGTGCATCTCTATCTCCAGTCGGTTGCGGTTGCTGCGGATGATGCGCTGCAATGCTTCGGTATGCAGCAGCGAGGGGGCGAACCACATACGGCTTTTCTTTTCGGTGGACAGACTGCGATGTTGCAGATGGTAAAGAAATGCAGGTATCTCCGTTTTCAGCTTTTGCAGGAAGTCGGTATCATCCGACTGCAAGCGGTCTATCCTGCGTACCCAATAGCGTGTTTCCCCCACATCAATGATGACAGGCAGATACTCGTTGTTGGAACACAACACAAACTTGGCGAAGAAGGCTATCTCGTCACGGTCTTTGCCTTTGGCTTCCACCTTATAGGAGAGTGTGGTGCTTAGGTTTTTCAACCGCTCGCTATCCTCCCTGCGGCTCAACAGCACCTCATCCACCACGATAAGGAGTTTCCCAGCCCAGTCGGAATTGAACTGGCTGCGGAAATCCTCGTTGGTATTGAAAGTCACGTTGTTCTGAAACAGGGCTTTCAAGAAGTTCAGAAAGGTGCTTTTGCCTGTGTTTCGTTCTTCCGATACCAACAGCAGGATGGGCAGCTTCTGTATAGGTTGCAGGTAGAGCAGTTGCAGATAATCCATCCCCAACTCGTATTGCTCCCCGAAGATGTGTTCCACCAATGAGCGGATAGAGGGAAAATCACCCTCTTGCGGTTGATGGGTTATCGGCTCATAGAGGTTGAGGAACTTGCCGACCACGGGCTGATAATTGACGTGTTCGGGTACGGTGCAGAAGCCGTCATACTTCGGCACGGTGGCGAGATAGTGCTTGCCGTAATCCTGCCGAAGCGTCTCGTTGTTCCACACGATGCGTTTCTTCACATAGCCGCCGTTCAGACGGGGCTGGTTCACCAACTTGTAGAGGGTTGTACCAACTCGAATAAACTCTTCCTTTGCGATGTTTTCTTGTTTCATAAGCACTTCATTTTAGTTTAATCAGTGCAAAACTCGGCAATTCGTACAAGACGGATATATGACTCATGTATGACTCACGTATAAATTTTCTTGTATTTGGTTCGGAGGCATATAGACAAAGCCCGAAGAAGCGCCACTCCAATGGCTGTTTCTTCGGACTTATCGTATTCATTCACATGAATGGCAATACACCCATTTATTTATCCATATAAATAGATTGTTGGCAATGGGAATACGCAATGGGTTCATTACTTCATGTCGTCACATTGATAGATTTCATGCTTGATACTTAGATATTTCCATACTGTTAACACCCAGCGAAAAGAAGATATTTATTTTTTCTTTTCGCAAGTACACCCTTTCAAGAATAGCATTGCGCACTTGTTCCGCACCGAAAGTATTGATGCGGAAAGTAAGTGCGACCACCATCGGGAAACTGAACACATCAGCATGATAGCCGTTCCCCAATCGGATATACTTCTGCACCTCGTATTCTTTCAAAACATTGCTTTTATATACGGCTCTAATGGCAGCACGGATTGTCGGGGCTATCACCCCGAACAGTTCCACAAGCTCCAACTCGCTCATCCAAATGTCAGCGACATTCTCCGGCATGATGATGTTGCCGGATTCGTTCATTGTTATGATACCTCTTTTCATGTTCATCCCATTGATATGTTGTTAAACGACTGATTTAGTTTATTTCCGAATTTGGTAAGGTCATCATCTATCTTCTGTATGGTGATCTTTGCGTAGAGCTGGGTCGTGACTATATTCGTATGCCCCAAAACACGGCTTACACTTTCGATTGGCATACCCTTACTCAAAGCCAGCGTTGCGAAGCCATGCCGACTGCAATGGAATGATATTGACTTGGTTATACCACATTCCTTTATAATCTTTTTCAGGGGTTTGCATACAGACCAATAGTTGAGATTAGGAAACACGAGGTTGTTTTCCTGTTTCGTTTCCTGTTTCGATTTGTAACGCTCGATAATCTGCAACGGAATATCCAACAGCTTCACTTGGAACGGTACTTTGGTCTTGTGCCGCTTTGACAATATCCATTTTTCACCGTTCACCTCCACAATATCATCATAGGTCAGTTCTTGAATGTCCACAAACGAAAGTGCGGTGAAACTGGCAAAGACGAAGATGTCACGGATGTATGCGAGCTTGCTGTCTGCAAACTCGTGTGTCATTACCGCTTTCAATTCATCCTCCGTCAGATACTCCCGTTCCTTTACATTCGGGCTGATGTGGAACTGTGCGAAAGGGTTGCGTGGTATCAGTCCGTTGTAATGCGCTTTCATGACCACACCTTTCAGCCACATGCAGTTTGACCATATCGAACCGTTCTGCAATCCTGCTTCCGTTGAGAGGTATGCGGCAAACTCCTTGATGAAGTCAGGGGTAAGTTCCAGCATGGACATGTCGCTGCGCCTGTAGAACGACTTGATAAAGGCGGCTACATGGTTTCTTGCCCGTACCCTTGCCCGATAGGTTGCCAGCACCCTGTCTTTGCCCACACGTTTCTTGAATGTGTCGTTCTCTTTGTCAAACGCATTAAGCAATGTTTCATACTCACTGCCGATGCCCTGATAGGCATTGCGTACCATTTCAGCCGTAACGTATGCCTCACGGTCTGAAATACGTTGGTAGTGCTTGATGATTTGCGCCTTGATATTGTCCAAAGCGTGGTTGATGTTTCGTGCTTCAATGCTCTTGCCTTTGGCTCGGTTGCCTTTCGCATCCCAAAGCGTTTTCGGGATGCTCCGTTTACAACTGAACTGCGCCACAGTCCCGTTGATTGTCACCCGTCCCATGATGGGGACAATGCCGTCTTTCTCCTTGCTGCCGTTCACGTAGAACAACACTTTGAATGTACTTCTTGCCATACTCGTTTTTTTGTTTGCAAAGTTAAATATCAACGAGTTAGACCTTGTAAGCCAATCAAAGCCATACGAAGTAAATATCAGTGCCATGTGTTAAAAATCACCTTTCAGCGGGTAATGATTTGCAAACCGTTCTCCTGCTTAGCTCTGCTTTTCTTTGCTTTTTCTGCATTTTCGGCTTGGCATCACCTGACACCCTAACGGTATTGACATTAAGTCATTTAGTGCCATTCCTCCCGATTTTAGAGGTTATTCCAGAGATTTTGTGTAACTTTGTAAAATATGGAGAAAATCATTCGGAATGGCACACAAGTCCGAACGGTTTTTCAGAAAACGCCCGGAACACGGGCAGCGATCGCGGCAGAAATATTGCCGTACACGAGGTATCAACTAAAAACAAATACGTTATGGAAAAGAAAATCGGTATCGCCAGCGACCACGCGGGCTATGAAATGAAAGAATTTCTGGTAGGCTATCTGGCTGCGAAGGGTTGGGATGTCCTCGACTTCGGCCCCGAATCCGAGGAGAGCGTCGATTACCCCGATTTCGCACACCCGCTGGCCAATGCCATCGAAAGCGGGGAGCTGGAGCGCGGGATCGGACTCTGCGGTTCGGGCGAAGGCATGGCCATTACCCTCAACAAGCACCAGGGCATCCGTGCGGGACTCGTATGGGACAAGCAGATCGCCCACCTGATCCGCCAGCACAACAACGCGAACGTGATCGTGCTGCCCGCCCGTTTCATCACCAACGACCAGGCAGTGGAATTCGTCGAAGAGTTCCTCGCCACCGATTTCGAAGGCGGCCGTCACCAGCGACGCATCGAGAAGATTCCCGTCAAGGCGTGCAACCGTCAATAAACCGGCAGCGGAACGGCAACGTTTTATTTATTGTAAGGGAAAGACAAAAGGCGTGAGGCTTCGGCTCCGCGCCTTTTCTTCATCATCGAAAAGCCCGAAAACGGCCGATCCGGAACCCGACATGGCGGCATAAACGGCTCCGGCATCCAGAAGCGCGGCTTTGGCTGCGGCAATCTCCGGATGGGCGGCAAAAATATGGGGTTCGAAATCGTTTTTCAGGAATGTCTGCCATTCGGTCACAGGTCGGGCGATCCGCTCCGCAAGCGGGACGGCAGGAACGCCAGGCCGAATCCCGGCATAAGCCTCGCGCGTGGAAACACCGCAATCAGGCTTTACCACAGCGATCCACAGCCCCCGCAGATCGAGTTTCACGGGAGTCATCACCTCGCCGCGTCCCGTACAAAGTTGGGGCGTATTGCGCACGAAAAAGGCCGTATCGCTTCCCAGTGCTGCGGCACAGTCGATCAACTCCCGCTCCGGAAGCTTCAACCTGAATAATTCATCGAGCGCCAAGATTACGGCGGTCGCGTCGGACGATCCGCCCCCCAGCCCGGCACCGAAAGGTATCCGCTTGTCGAGCGCAACCGAAACATCGCCCGCACCGTAACATGCCTGCATCAGCCGTACGGCCTTCATACAGAGATTATCGGCATCCGAACAATCGACTGTAAGGCCGCTCGACCGGAAGGAAGTTTGCGCTGCATGTTCCACTTCGACGACATCGTACAGTCCATACACAGGAATCATTACGGTCGCCAATTCATGATACCCGTCCTCACGACGGCACAGCACGTCCAGCCCGATGTTGATCTTACAATTTGCCTTGCGAATCATATGACAAAGATAGTGAAAGCCGGGAGAAAACGGGAACTTGTTCGCAGTTTTCTCTCGGCGCATCCCATCTAAAACTATGTCAAAGACAGGGAAAGGCGAGAGCGATCGAAAATTTATTTTCTGTTTCCCGCCCCCTCCTCTGTTTTCCGCTCGAAAAAACTCCCTGTCGGGAATTTCCGTTTTACGCCGTTTCCGTCTATCTTTACGGCATGAAATTCCGCACTGAAATACGAATCGCGCCGCTCTCCGTCCGGATCGGCTATGAAAACCGTCTGCTGGCGTTGGGATCCTGCTTCGCCGAACACATCTCGGGCCGGCTGTCCGGAGCCCGGTTTCGGATCACGAGCAATCCCTCCGGCATCCTGTTCAACCCCCTTTCGCTCGCTGCAACCCTCGAATCCTACGCCGCGCCGCAAGAGGTCGTCCCCGAAGAACTCGGCTGCCGCAACGGGCTCTGGTTCCACTACGGTTTTCACGGAGCTTTTTCGGACGGTTCGCAGAAAATGGCTCTCTCGAAAATGAATCTGGCCCGCAGGGCAGGAGCCAGCGCCCTGCGCGAAGCCGACCGCGTGATTCTTACCTTCGGGACGGCGTGGGTGTACGAGCTCCGCTCGACCGGAGAGATCGTGGCCAACTGCCACAAGCAACCTGCAGAACTCTTTCGGCGCCGGCGTCTGACCGTCGAAGAGATCGTCGCCCGTTACGACGATCTGCAGGCAGGCCCGCTCGCCGGAAAGCAAGTGATCCTCACGGTCAGTCCCGTCCGGCACCTCGGGGACGGTCTGCCCGACAACTTTTTGAGCAAAGCGACCCTTCGCCTGGCCATCGACGAAATCTGCCGCCGACATGCAGACTCGGCCTACTTCCCCGCCTACGAAATCCTCACGGACGACCTGCGCGACTACCGTTTTTATGCCGACGATCTGGTACACCCCTCGCAACAGGCACAGCAATACATCTGGGAACTCTTCACCGCAGCGACCCTCACCGAGGAGGCCCGCAGAAAACTCCCGCAAGTCGAAGCCTTGACGACCGCCGCCGGCCACCGGCCGCTACACCCCGAAAGCGACGAATACCGTCGATTCTGCCGCAAACAACTGGAAATCATTGAATCGCTTCCAGAAATAGACCTCAGCCGGGAAAAAGAATTTTTCAACCAGTTTCTATAAAAACGATATGAAGTACAAAATCGACACGACGACCTGGAAAAGACGCGAACATTATGAATTTTTCAACGGAATGGACGATCCCTTCTGGGGAACGGTCGTTCCGGTCGATTTTACGGAGTGCTACCTCGAAGCCAAGAAGAGGCGTACTTCGTTCTTCCTCTGTTCCCTGCACCGTATTCTAACGGCCGTAAACCGGATCGAGGCATTCCGATACCGGATCGAAAACGGGGAAGTGGTCTGTTACGACCGAATCCACGCGAGCCCGACTATCGGACGCGAGGACGGCAGCTTCGGCTACGGGTTCTTCGAGTACTTTTCCGACCTGCACGAATTCATCCGGGCGGCCGAGCGGGAAACGGAACGCGTAAAGGCAGCGGACGGTCTTTGTCTGGGAGCGGGAGCCGGGCGCACGGATCTGATCTATTTTTCGGCTGTTCCCTGGTTCGCCTTTACGGAAATGAAACATGCCCGGTCGGCCAATCGAGGCGACTCCATACCCCGCATCTCCACCGGGAAACTGACCCGGTCCGGCGATCGGCTTACGATGCCCGTATCGCTCGACGTACACCACGGATTCATCGACGGACGGCAGGCCGGCGAATTTTTCGCACTGCTGGAAAACCGAGAATGAAATCCGGCTCCGGCATTCGATTTCTTTTTTTGAAGGACGGCACAAAACAAATGAAGAAAATACTAAATAAATTCATAAATTTGCCGTTCGATAGTCACACGCGAAAAAATGAAGAAAATCCTGCTCGTCCTGCTCCTGCTGCCGGGTGTTCTGCCGATCCTCGCAAACACTCCGCCCCGTCTGGTCATCAATTTAGTCGTAAGCTCCATGCGTCCGGACGACATCGACCGTTACCGGAGCCAGTTCGGCACGGGCGGATTTCTGCGTCTGACAGAGGGCGGCGCCCGCTTCACGGAAGGTTCCTACGACTATCAGCAAACTTCGACCCCCGTATCGCTGGCCACGCTCACCACGGGAGCGATGCCCTCGACGCATGGCGTGATTTCGACCCGTTGGCGGGACTACATCGTCAATAAAACGGTCGGGCTCATCGACGACCCCAGCGTCCGCGATCCCGAATACTACCACGGCAACGGCGCCTACTCGCCCCGCAACCTGATCGCCCCGACCGTCGGGGAGGCCCTGCTCCGGCAATCTCCCGACAGTCGGTCGGTAACCGTAGCTCTCGACCCGATTTCGGCCGTGGTGATGGGCGGACGCGAAGGCATGACCTTCTGGATGGACAGCGTTTCCTGCAACTGGACCACCTCCACCTACTACCTGCCCGTTTTACCGGCCTGGGTCAAAAGATTCAATGCGGACAAACTCTACCTTTCTTACATCGGCGAACCGTGGCACTCCCTGCTGAACGACGACAAATACCGCAACAAACGCTGTTCGGACATCGTCTTGATGAGTTCCATGGCCAAGAAAAAGCGTTCGGCCGACACCTCGGCCGACGCCGTCAAACGGATCTCGTCGAAAGCCCCTTCCGAAAGCCGCTACGACAACATCCTGTATTCGCCGGCAGGCAACTGCCTGACGCTTCAATTCGCCAAAACGGCCCTGACACAACTCGACCTCGGCAAACGGGACCGGACCGACCTGCTGAACATCTGCCTCGACGCCCCGCGTGCGATCCGCGAGGCCTACGGCCCCGAATCGATCGAAGCCGAAGACATGTACTACCGGCTCGATCAAGATCTGGAAGAGTTCCTGACATACGTTTATACGCTGTTCAAGCCTCATGAAGTACTCGTCATACTCACGTCGGATCACGGCAGCAGCCCCTCCTACGATTTCGGCCGCGAAGCGTGCGACAGGTTCAATACGCGCCAGTTCGAAGTGATCGTAAACGGATTTCTCAGCGCCCGCTACGGACCGGGCAACTGGGTGTTGGAGTACGAAGACAAATGCCTGTACCTGAATCACAACCTCGTGTATGAGAAAGACCTCAGCCTGGCAGATATTCAGAACGAAGTGGCCACGTTCGCCATGCAGTTCCGGGGCGTTTCGCACGCTCTCTCGGCTACGGCCATGCGGACCAGCTACTTCGGCAGCGGCTATGCCCGCAAGATGCAGAACAGCTTCTATCCCCGCCGCTCGGGCGACGTCATCATCAACCTGATGCCGGGATGGATCGAAGAGCACGACCACAAACGCTCCTCGTCGGGTTCGATGTACGGCTACGACACCCGCGTTCCCCTGATCTTCTACGGCGCAGGCATCCTTCCCCGGCAGATAGACCGCCCCGTCGATATGACGGCGGTCGCCCCGACGCTCTGCCGTCTGCTCGGTATCGAGGCTCCGGCGGCTTCGGAGGGAACGGTACTCGAAGAAGTTATTTCAAGCAATATTTAACCATGGCAAACGACAAACGACAAGACGAGATCATCGAAGAATTTTCGGTATTCGATGAATGGCTCGACAAATACGAATACCTGATCGGATTGAGCGACACGCTCCCGGCCATCGCACCCGAGCACCGCACGGATCAGTACCTGATCCAGGGCTGCCAGTCGCGGGTTTGGATCGACGCCCGTTACGAAGACGGCAAAGTCTGGTTCACGGCCGACAGCGACGCGATCATCACCAAAGGAATCATCGCACTGCTTATCCGGGTGCTGGGCGGTCGGACACCGCAGGAGATACTCGACACGGACCTCTATTTCATCGACGCCATCGGCCTGAGCGCCAACCTCTCCCCCACGCGGAGCAACGGTTTGCTGGCCATGGTCAAGCAGATGCGGCTCTATGCGCTCGCTTTTTCAAAAAAATAACTCTTACGCAACATGACACCAGAAGAGATTTTACAGGTAGAAAAAGATATCGTCGCCACGCTCAAGAATATCTACGACCCCGAAATCCCGGTCAATATCTACGACCTTGGGCTGATCTACGAAATAGACTACGAACCGGACGGTGTGGCGAATATCCGCATGACCCTCACCGCCCCCAACTGTCCGATGGCGGACATGCTGGTCGAAGACGTCAATCAACAGGTCGCCAAAGTCAAGGGCGTGAAGAGCGTCAATGTCATCCTCACGTTCGATCCCGTATGGGACAAGAGCATGATGTCCGAAGAGGCGCTGCTCGAACTCAACATGTTGTAACCGGTGGAACCCCGCGCGGACCAAACGGCAGAGATCCTGGAACGGCTCCGAACCGGAGCCGCCGGCCATGCCTGCGCCGGATTCCTCACGACGCTCGATCCGCTGCACCTCGCAGACCTGCTGACCGGGCTGGTGTACGACCGGCTCCGGCGCAAATACGATGCAGCCGCAGAAATCTACCGCATTTCGGGGCAGAACTGGAACCAGACCTTCTACACGCTGCTGTTCCGCTACATCGGCGACCTCTCCAATCAGGACACCTATACGGAGCTCGCCCGGCGTGCTACTTATACGATGGTGCTTCGGGAAAGACGTTCGCTGCCTCGGATCGAAGCCCTGCTGTTCGGCACCTCGGGACTGCTCGACACCTTTCGCCCGGACGACTACATCCGTCGCCTGCGCGATGACTTCGCCTACTTCCGTGCACGATACGACATCGAACCGATAGACCCTTCGGCATGGAAAACGGCCAATATCCGACCGGGCAACCTTCCGCGGCTGCGCATCGCGCAACTGGCCTCGTTTCTCTCGCAGCATGATTTCGTTTTCGAACAACTGCTGGCCTGCCGTACCCGCCAGGAGGTGAACCGCCTGTTCCGTACCGAAGCGTCGCCCTACTGGTCCGGAGCCAGACAGACCCCGGAAGGACCGGAGGAGAACCCCAAACGGGTCGGACAGCACAAAACGGATGTCTTCGGTATCAACGTGGTCAGCATCCTGCAATACGTTTACGGCTCCTACATCCAGAACGAAGAACTCCGCGACCGGGCTATCGCCCTGCTGGAATGTATTCCCGCCGAAGAGAACAAATACACGAGGCCGTGGATCGCAGCCGGAGTCAATCCCCGCAACGCATTCGACACGCAGGGGTTGATCCAACTGTCGAGGGAATATTGCGCCGCACAACGTTGCGAATGTTGTCCCGTCGCGCGGCGGATCATCGATAAAATCACCCGATCGCAATAATCGGGAGGATACGCTTCCCACCGGCAGCCATCTGTTCCGCTTTTGCCGGCAGTCCTGATTTTTCAAAGGAAATCATTTGGGAAAAAGCCCGGCCTGCGAATAACGACGGTCGGATTTCAAAATCCGAAAAGCTGACGGCGGGGATAAAAAAACAACTGTCAAAAAAATCCGATTCGCAACGGTCCCGGGACCGGCGAATTACCGTAAAAATCATGCAGACGATCAACTGGAAAGGACATGGCGCCATGTTCGGCGCCAACGCTATTTGGGGGCTGATGTCCCCCGTCGCCAAATTCGTAATGCTCGGCGGTATCGTTACACCGCTGGCTGTCACCGACCTGCGGATCGTGGGCGCCATGATCCTGTTCTGGATCCTTTCATTCTTCCGAAAGTCCGAACACGTACCGCCGAAAGACCTGGCCAAACTCTTCGGTGCATCGCTGCTGGGCGTGGTCCTCAACCAGGGCAGCTTCATCCTGGGCGTGGGCATGACTTCGCCCGTAAACGCCTCGATCATCACCACGAGCATGCCGTTGTGGGCGATGATTCTCGCCGCAATTTTCCTCAAGGAACCGATCACCGCGAAAAAGGTACTCGGCATCGCCGCCGGAGCCTCGGGAGCCTTGCTGTTGGTCCTCGGCAGCGGAAATACGGACAGTGCCGGAGGGCACTCCGTCGCGGGCGACCTGCTGGTCCTGTTCGCGCAGTTGAGTTACGCACTCTACTTCGTGTTATACAAGAATTTCGTCACCCGTTACTCGCTCACGACCATCATGAAATGGATGTTCACTTTCGCCACGCTCTGTATCCTGCCCTTCACCGGCCGCGACCTGCTTTCGACCGATTGGCAGGCCCTTTCCGCAGCAGCGATCGGCTCCCTGGCATTCATCGTCGTCGGCAGCACGTTTCTGAGTTACATGCTGATCATCGTCGGACAAAAAAACCTGCGTCCGACCGTCGCCGGCATGTACAACTACATCCAGCCGCTGGTCGCTACATTAGTGGCCGTATGTTGGGGAATGGAAACATTCGATCCGACCAAAATCTGCTCCGTATTGCTGATTTTCAGCGGTGTCTATCTGGTGACGACAAGCCGCAGCCGGGCCGATGCGGAGAAGTCCCGCTTACAGCCGGAAAGCCCCCGGAAACGACAATAGAATTCCGCACGCCGCACACGCAGCGCCCAGGAAACGGCGAAGATTCCCGGAAATATCGGCCCTTCCGTCCGGAATATGCCGAGGCGACCCTCCCGGACGCCGATAGCGAATGAAAAATCCGCCTTATTCGAGGCAAATTCGTATTGTATTTTCCGAAATAATGAATATCTTTGACAGATTTAATTTCCACACGAAATAACAACATCGAAAATATGGACATAGCCGCCAGTTTAATCAAGCTTTTTTTCGGATCCAAAGCCGACAAAGATCGCAAAGAAGTAGAACCTTATCTCGTAAAAATCAAAGCCGTTTATCCGACGATCGAGGCGCTTTCGAACGACGAACTGCGTGCCCACAGCAGTAACCTGAAAAAACAGATCGCCAACTTCATCGCTGCGGACGAAGCCCGTATCGTCGAGCTGAAAGCCCGTCTCGAGCTGCCCGACACGTCGCTTTCCGACAAGGAGAAAATCTCCAAGGAGATCGACGAAACGGTAAAACGCATCGACGAGAAGATCGAACAGAAACTCGACGAACTCCTGCCCGAAGCTTTCGCCATCATGAAGGATACGGCCCGCCGCTTCGCCCAGAACGAAACGGTCGAAGTCACGGCCAACGATTTCGACCGGGAGCTGGCCGCCACCAAGGACTTCGTCAAAATCGAGGGCGACAAGGCGATCTATGCGACGCACTGGCTCGCCGGCGGCAACGACGTCCGCTGGGATATGATCCATTACGATGTGCAGCTCTTCGGCGGCGTGGTGCTCCACAAAGGCAAGATCGCCGAGATGGCGACGGGCGAAGGCAAAACCCTGGTGGCTACCCTCCCCGTGTTCCTGAACGCACTCGCCGGCAAAGGCGTCCACATGGTGACCGTGAACGACTATCTGGCACGCCGCGACTCCGAATGGATGGGGCCGATGTACCAGTTCCACGGTCTGACGGTCGATTGCATCGACCGCCATCAGCCCAACTCGGACGCCCGACGCAAGGCTTACATGGCCGACATCACCTTCGGCACCAACAACGAATACGGCTTCGACTACCTGCGCGACAACATGGCTTCGTCGCCCAAGGACCTGGTGCAGCGCAAGCACCACTACGCCATCGTCGATGAGGTCGATTCCGTGCTAATCGACGACGCCCGCACCCCGCTGATCATTTCGGGTCCCGTCCCCAAAGGCGACGACCAGCTCTTCGAACAGTATCGCCCGGCCATCGAGCACCTCTACAACCTCCAGAAAAACCTGGTGACCAACCTGCTCGCGGAATCCCGCCAGCTGCTCGGCGAAGGCAAGAACGAAGAGGGCGGCATCAAGCTCTACCGCAGCCACAAAGGTCTTCCCAAGTACAAACCGCTGATCAAGTTCCTCTCCGAACAGGGTATCAAGGCCCAGATGCAAAAGACCGAAAATATCTACATGCAGGACAACAACCGCCGCATGCCGGAGATTACCGACGACCTCTACTTCGTCATCGACGAGAAGATGAACTCGGTGGAACTCACCGACAAAGGCCACGAAGCCCTGTCGAAATATTTCAACGAGGAGGGCTTCTTCGTCCTGCCCGACATCGGGGCCCGCATCGCCGAGATCGAGAAGGAGGAGATTACTCCGGAGGAAAAGGCCCAGAAGCGCGATGCCGTAATCAACGACTACGCCGTCAAAGCCGAGCGCGTGCATACGGTCATCCAGTTGCTGAAAGCATACGCGATGTTCGAGAAAGATGTCGAATACGTGGTGATGGACAACAAGGTGAAGATCGTCGATGAGCAGACGGGCCGTATTTTGGACGGCCGGCGCTATTCGGACGGGCTGCATCAGGCCATCGAAGCCAAGGAGCGCGTCAAGGTCGAAGCCGCGACGCAGACCTTCGCTACCATCACGCTGCAGAACTACTTCCGCATGTACCACAAGCTGGCCGGTATGACCGGTACGGCCGAAACCGAGGCATCGGAGTTCTGGAGTATCTACAAGTTGGATGTCGTGGTCATCCCGACCAACCGCAAGGTCATCCGCGACGACCGTCAGGACCTGGTTTACAAGACCAAGCGCGAGAAATACAACGCCGTGATCGAGGAGATCGTCAAACTCGTCGAACAGGGCCGTCCGGTGCTCGTGGGTACCACCTCGGTCGAAATATCGGAACTTTTGAGCCGCATGCTCAAGCTGCGCGGCATCAAACATAACGTACTGAACGCCAAACAGCACCAGTTGGAAGCGCAGATCGTCGCCGAGGCCGGACGTTCGGGCCAGGTGACCATCGCCACCAACATGGCCGGCCGCGGTACCGACATCAAGCTGACACCCGAAGTGAAACAGGCGGGCGGTCTTGCCATCATCGGCACCGAGCGGCACGAAAGCCGCCGCGTGGACCGTCAGTTGCGCGGACGTGCCGGGCGTCAGGGCGACCCCGGATCGTCGCAATTCTTCGTATCGCTCGAAGACGACCTGATGCGTCTGTTCGGCTCGGGCCGTATCGCCTCGATGATGGACCGCATGGGCCTCAAGGAGGGCGAAGTGATCCAGGCAGGCCTGATGACCAAAGCCATCGAACGCGCACAGAAGAAGGTCGAGGAGAACAACTTCGGCATCCGCAAACGCCTGCTGGAATACGACGACGTGATGAACTCGCAACGCGAGGTGATCTACACGCGCCGCCGCCATGCCCTCTACGGCGAACGGATCGAGATCGACCTGAACAACATCATGTACGACTTCGCCACGACGTTCGTGGAGAATCACGAAGGCGTCGAATTCGACGATTTCCGTATCGAAATGATCCGCGAAGCGGCCATCCAGCCTTCGTTCGACGAGGCGGCGTACGAAAAAGCCAAGCCCCGCGAGCTGATCGAACTGATCGTTGCCGACCTGCAGGGCGCCTATACTCGCCGGATGAAGGCGATCGCCGATATGGTACGCCCCGTTATGGAGCGTGTTTATGAAGACCGCAAAGGCCAGCTGGACACCAATATCTACTTCCCCATCACGGACGGACACCTGGGCTACAACGTCCCGGTGAACCTGCAGCGCTGCAAGGATTCGGACGGGGAGGAGATCTTCAAGGTATTCTCCAAGGTGGTGATGTTCACCACGATCGACGACGCATGGCGCGAGCACCTGCGCGAAATGGACGACCTGCGCCAGAGCGTGCAGAACGCCACCTACGAACAGAAAGACCCGCTGCTGATCTACAAACTCGAGTCGTTCCAACTCTTCTCGAAAATGCTCAACAAAGTCAATGCCGACGTATTGAGCACCCTCAACAAGGCCTACATCCCGGTACGGGAGAATACGGCCGAGAACGTACAGCGCGAACGCCAGGAGCGAGCCAAAGTCGATGTCAATAAGTTGCAGGCTTCGCGCATGCAGGCTGCGGCACAGGCGGGACAGGCCGAAAAACAGAAGCCGATGCCCGTGCATGTCGAGAAAAAAGCCGGCCGCAACGATCCCTGTCCCTGCGGCAGCGGCAAAAAATACAAGAACTGTCACGGCAAAGGTTTATAACCGCAAAAACGGACCGACGATGGGTTACAAGGAAGAGAAACAACACCAGCTCGACATGCGCTACCTGCGCATGGCACGCATCTGGGCGGAAAACTCCTACTGCGTGCGCCGCAAGGTCGGGGCGCTGATCGTCAAAGACAAGATGATCATCTCGGACGGCTACAACGGCACGCCGGCCGGCTTCGAGAATATCTGCGAGGACGAAACGGGTAAGACCAAATCCTATGTCCTGCACGCCGAAGCCAACGCCATTACCAAGGTGGCCAAAAGCGCCAACAACTGCGACGGCTCGACGCTCTACATCACCGCCGCCCCTTGTATCGAATGTTCGAAACTGATTATTCAGGCCGGTATCCGACGGGTGGTTTACAGCGACGATTACCGCTCCGAAGAGGGACTCGACCTGCTGCGCCGGGTCGGCATCGAATGCGTACAGATCGAATTCGAAGCATAGGTCCGAATCGTTACGAAAAAAGGAGCGCAATAATCATTGCGCTCCTTTTTCATAGACACTTTCACATCATGGGAATCGTATCTTCGAGAATCTCCCGAAGCGCCGCTCGGCCAATCGACTATTTCCAAAACAAGCGGGTCGCCGTTCCGTCGGCATCGGCCAACATCCCAGGAACGAACGCCGTGCATCTACCCTACAGCACCCCGAACAAAAATGGGATGTGTCCGATGAAATAACAGGACACCTCCCATTTAAGATACAGAACGATTCAGAGTAAGAAGAGCGAATCCGAAACAAACGCCCGAACCACAATACCGGGAATAACAAGGCGGCTTACCTGTTCGAATATCCCGTTCCGCCCCTTACTCCATGCAGACTACTCCGCATAAAGAACTTCGTAACGGCTACGATAGGAGGTAGTACGCACCAGGGTACGTTCGCCCGTCACTTTGTGTTCCTTATAAACCCGCAGCTCATAGGTGGCATCGGCCCGAACGGGATAACCCTCGCCGTCGCAGGTCCAGACCATCGGCAGCGCACTGCCTTCGGAAACATAACGGTACTCGCTTTGGGGATCATCCGGCATCCCCGGTACGTCGTACTCATCGGCCGAGGAGGTGGTCAAAAACGCACTCCGCTCCCCCATCAGTCCCGCGAGCGCCAAGATACCGCAGACACCGTCGTCCTCGGGATCGGTAGGCACGGCTCCGAAGAACGCATTGAGGTCTATGCTCAACCGCTCCGGATCGTTCGAGAGGTCGGAGTAGGCGAAATCGTACACATAGTCCTCCATCCCGCTCCCAGCAACGGCCGGTACGACCGTCTGCATCAGATTACCGCCGCTCCAGGTGAAATCGGCCCGGGGGCGGAAATCGTAGGAGGTTTTCGTCGGGTCCTCTATCACGCACGATTGGGCATAACCCGCCGCATCGTAAGAAGTAGTCCAGACTACCGACTCGCCCTCGCTCACCACCTTTACGGCCCGACCCGCCGCATCGAGCGTAACGGTATAAACCTCTTCGAAATCGTCGTCACGGGCCACGACCTTCATCGTCGTCGCATCCAGGTAAGTAAACTCGATCGGCGTTTCCATCTCGCCGGCACCGGTTTCCGGCGAATCGTCGATCACGACACGGGCAACACGCCCCTCGGTGTCGTACTCGATATTACAGCGGAAATCATGATGCAGCTCCCCGCCGGGTTCGTCCCCATTATCGGAGAACGAATCGAACGCCACGATCCGTCGCCCCGGTTTCGGTTCAGGCGACGGATCGGGTTCGGGCGACGGGTCCTCCCCGCCTGCCGCCTGCTGCCGGACCGAAACCTCGACACGATTCTCTCCACAGCGGATGACGATCGAAGCCGAGCGCTCCTCACCCGTATCGTTAGGGGTCAATGCAATCTCGACAGTCACGCGTCCCGCCCCGCCGTGATCGGGCGAAAGACTTACCCACCCGGTCGTCTCGTCAGCACGCGAATCGCCGTACACAACCTCCGAGGTCCACGCCTCCGCCACTTCGAAAGTCAGCCTGCTACTCGTCTGATCGGCCTTAAAAGTCTGATCCAACTCCCCGGTATCGGGAAATTTCAAATTTCCGAAATCGCCGCTACCGTCCTCATCGTTACACCCGGCCGACAGAAAAGCCGCCGCTGCACAGAACAAAAATTTCAGTTTCATCTTCGACTAAATTAAAAAATACCCCATTTCCAAAATTCACACAAAGATAGCATTTTTTTTAAATTTCAAGGAGGGTAATTTTTCAAAAAAAACTTGTATAAAAGAAAAAATAGATGTATTTTTACTTTATAAAGATTGTACTATTAGTGAAAATGTGCTGCGGAAAATTTTCAGGAGGTGTGGAAAATACGATACAACACCTAATCATTAGAACCTTATTTACAAACCTTAACCAAAACACGTATGAAAAAATTTAATTTGTTGATGGCGCTTATGATGGTATTCGCACTATCGTTTGCCGCTTGTAATGATGAAGAGCGAATTTCCCCCCCCACGATGGTGGTAATTTGACTTTCGAGGTAACGGTTGGCGAGATTACCTCATCCTCCATTGCCTACACTGTAACTCCCTCCGACCTTAAGGCCGAGTACCTGTGCATATTGGCCGATGCCAAAACAGTCGAGTCGTTTACTCGCGATGAATTTCTCGTGGAGGCCATCTTGGAGGAGCTTAAGGCTGAAGCCGGCGCACAGGGCAAGACTTTAGCAGAGTATATGCCGGAAATCGTTGATAAGGGGGCTATCACCGATGGCAAGTTCTCGAATCTGTCCCCGGCGTCCAAATACTACATCATCCTGTTCGGAGTAGATCCGGCCAACGGATATAAGGCTAACTCTGACGTAGTTAAGAAAGACGTTACGACTGAAGAGTTCCAGGATCTCAACATAACATTCGAGGTTAAGACGACTGTGGACGGCAACTCTGCAACATTCAAAATCATCCCTTCGAACAACGATGACGTGTGGTACTTCACCACTCTTCCCAAAGCCACTTACGACACATACACCGATCCTGCCGGTCAATACAAGATGGAAACACGGCAATTCATGCTCTTCTGTCTCCAGCAGGAAATCGAAGCCCGGCGTCAGCAAGGCATGTCGGATACTGAAATTATGAATGCGATCTTCCACAAGGGGGCTTTGGAACTCGAAGGCAAGGGACTTACCGCCAACACGGAGTATATCAACCAAATCGCAGGCTTTATCATAACTCCGGAAGGTCAGGTGACCATCGCTACCGATGTTACTACAACCACCTATACCACCGGTAATGCCCAGGCCCAAGATTTTACTTTCGAAATTACCGTTGGTGAGGTCGAGGCTATGAATGCCGCTATCAAGATCGTTCCGACAGATGAAACCGCTACCTTCTGCTGGATGGTGGCTCCGTGGGATGGGAAGAAGACAGCTACGGAGGTTATGAACGACATCGTAGCACAGTATGGCAACTTTATGAACAACGGAGCCATGCTATATAAAGGCGTTCAGGATTACACGGGCGGCCCCGGCAGCCCGTATAAATACAAACTCGATGCTGCCGACACCTACTACTACGTCATTGCCTTCGGCTATGCCGGCGGTGTAACTACAGAGCCTGTGATGGAGACTTTCCGCTCCCTTGCGGCTCCGGATCCGGAATCGACCACCTTCCAGATAACTGCTTCCGACATTTCCCCTTATGGTTTCTCTGCAGAGGTAACACCATCCGAGACTACCACATACTATACGGTGAAATTCATGCCAACAGAAGAGTTTAAGACTCTTGATTTTGACCAACTTACCGCAGATATAAACGCAGGTTTCGATGAGATGTTCGCAACGTCACAGATGTTTGATCCTAACACTACTGTTGCTCAAGTTCTTAGTACATATTACTATAAAGGTGTTTTCCTTGCCGATGCTTCAGGATTGACTCCTGAAACTGCTTGCTCCGGCTTTGTAGCAGCGCTCTCTGTTGAAACAGGCCATGTTGTCAAAATTCACAAGTTCGAAAACATCACAACTACCGGCAAACTCGGCAACATCAATCCTTCCGTCGAGCTTATCGGCTACTGGTCAGGTGACGACGAGGCCGGTCAAATCTTCGGACAACCAGACGCAACGAGAGGTAAGGCTATCACTGTCGTCAAGTATAGCGGTTTCGATGGTGCACGGAAACTATCTGCTGTAATGTGGTGGGGCGAAATGACAGATGTCGATCAATACCCCGATGCATCCCTTTGGAGTCAGTTGAAAGCAAGTTGGCTGGAGATCGATCAGTCACAGCCGTACTCATTCTATGTTGTTAATTGGGAGGAGCCGCAGACAGCATTTGTCTATGCAGAAGACAACGATGGCAACCCGGGTACTTTTGGTCGTCTCTCCACTCTCGCAACCGCAGAGAACAAGGGTGACATTCAGGATTTGATCGATCTTGTTGAGCAGATCAACGCAACATCAAAGAGTTCTTTCGCACTCCCCAAGTCCGATGTGATCGGCAAGAATACGGGTCTTACACTCAATGCCAAGAGTTTTGAAGCAAAGGTTCCTGTCGCAAAGACTGTCAAGGCCGAAGTGAAGGTTGCCGAACCCAAGCCATACGCACCGTCTTACAATGTATCATACGTTCGGCCTTTCTATATGTAATTGTTGTATAGAACATAATATTGGACAGTTCGTCTGGCGGGTTCGCCAGACGAACTGTTTTATTTTCTGTATTAACGATCAATACATATACAATATATATTTATATAAAATCGCAAAATCCGACGAATCGTACTATCTTTGTAAAGGATAAGAACACGCCCCTGAAAACTGCAAATCCCCCGTTTTCTTCTCGGCTCACACTGTCTTTAATTGTAAAAATTCATCGATTATCCCCATGAATCGAATCGTCATCCTCGGGGCCACTTCCGGCATCGGACTGGAGATCGCCAAACTGTATATCGCCGCCGGCTGGCAAGTCGGGGCCGCAGGTCGCCGCACGGAAAACCTCGAAGCACTTCGGGCTGCGGCGCCGGACCGGGTAAAAATACGTTCGATCGACATCACGGCCCCGGAAGCGGAAGAGCTGCTGCTGCGGCTGATTGCCGATCTGGGCGGCTGCGACCTGCTGCTGCATTGCGCGGGCATCGGCTACAACAACCCGCAGCTCGACGCCGCACGGGAAATCGCAACGGCGGAAACTAATACCGTAGGGTTCACGCGCATCATGGACACGGCTTTCGACTATTTCCGCAAGCAGGGCGGAGGACATCTGGCAGCGATCAGTTCGATCGCCGGGACCAAAGGCCTCGGCGCAGCGGCGGCTTACTCCGCCAGCAAACGCTACCAGAACACCTATCTCGACGCATTGGCACAACTCTCACGGATGCAGCGGCTCGACATCCGAATCACCGACATCCGGCCCGGATTCGTGGACACACCCCTGCTGCGCGAAGGGAAATACCCGATGCTGATGCGCCCCGAAAAAGTCGCCACACGAATCGTCCGGGCGCTGGAACAACGGAAACGGCGCATCGTCATCGACCGCCGTTACGCCGTGCTGGTATTTTTCTGGAGGCTGATTCCCGAATGGCTCTGGGAGCGGCTGCCGATCCGCACGAAATAAGGCCCGTCAGCAAGATTTCTCCCGACACCCCATGCTCCCGCCACAGCTATCCACCTCTAAAATTTCCCCAATGACATCCCAACAAATCGCTGCCATCGCCGCCCGCAACACAGAGAAAGCCCGACGGATCATCCGAGATACCGGCATCATCGACATCTGGGAATCCGCCGGAGCCGAAATAAACCTGGTCGGCTCGCTCAGCACCGGTCTTTTCATGAAGCACCGGGACATCGACTTCCATATCTATTCGGCTGTCCTCCGGCCAGAAGATGATTTTACCGCTTTAGCGAAGCTTGCCGCCAATCCTGCCGTCAAACGAATCGAATACGGCAACTTGCTGGCGACGGAAGAGCGGTGCCTCGAATGGCACGCTTGGTACGAAGACCAGGAAGGCGAACTCTGGCAGTTGGATATGATCCATATCGAGAAAGGCTCCCGCTACGACGGCTACTTCGAAGAGGTGGCCCGACGCATTTCGGCGGCCCTGACCGATGAAACGCGCGAGGCGATCCTGCGGCTCAAGTGGGAAACGCCCGATACGGAAAAAATCGCAGGCATCGAATACTACATGGCCGTCCTGCGGGACGGCATCCGCAGCTACCCCGATTTCGTTCGCTGGCGCGAAGCACATCCCCTGACGGGTGTAGCGGAGTGGATGCCCTGAAAGCCGGAATCCATGCCGGAGGTCAGGTCTTGCACCGGATATAAAAGAATTTTCCTCGTTCGATTTCGACCAACTCTACGCTATCGAATCCCGCGCGACGATCTATTTCGACAAGTTCGCCGCATGTATATTTGGCAAATCCGTAACGGGTATATCTCAGCTTGTCGAGCCACTGTTCGAAAACCCGGAGTAACGGGTTGCATACCGTACGATTTCCATTCGAAAAAACGGTTAAGACTGCATCAGCACAAGGGTTATCATAAACACCGCAGGCACATTGTTCAGGGCATGCGCCCCGACCGCCCACAAGAAACCCAGGTTGACCCGCAGGTAAACCATGACGCTACCGGCGAAGAAAAGCATCAGACATATCAGTAACGCATAGGGCACCAGGAACCAGGTAAGACCCTGCATGGCGAAAAGATGCACCAAGGCAAAGAGTCCGGCCGAGCACCACATCATCGGACGCAGCCACCCCTTCTTAGCCTGCCAGAAAGCATCTGTAGTAAATCCATATAGCAGCCCCGCTACAACGATACCTGCCGGAAGCCCCCACCAGAAAGAATGCTGCGCCCCGGCTATCGCTAAAAACCGCGAGACGAAAAAGAGCGTCAGTGCCCCCAATCCAACCGCTACCTGCCACCGCCGGAACGAAAGTCCCAGCCGAAAACAACACTCTTCGAAAAAAGGTGCTACGAGCAGCACGTACGGCAATGCCCACCATCCCATGCCGGCAGCCGCTACGGACGGATTTCCGAAAAATGAAAGCCCCTGCATCGGGTTGATTCCCGTATTGGCCATGTAAATCGCCGTACACCCCGTAAGCATCAACATCACGGCGATACGGGTTACGATAAAGAACAACAGCGCGTACAGCAAAATGCGGCCGACACTCTTGGTCTGCCGTTCATTCGTACGATTCAAAATAAAAAGCTGCATATATTCACTTTTTAAGTTTACACTCAATAAAAATCCGCCGGACAGAACGATACGATTTTCGCAGGGACTGTCTCGGCGGATATTCAATTGTAATAGTATGGAAAATCAGAACGGGAGATCGTCCGGATCGTCCGCAGCAGGCGTAACGGGAGTCTGGGCCGCAGGCTGCTGGTACGAAGGCTGCGCCGGCTGCTGATAGGACGGCTGTCCCTGCGGCTGGGCATACCCTCCTGCCGGAGCTCCCGCCGACTGGTTATCCCCACGGCGTCCCAACAACTTCATATCGTCGGCCAGAATTTCGGTCGTATAACGCTTGTTGTTATCCTTGTCCGTCCACTCTCGGGTACGCAGGCGCCCCTCTATGTAGATCTGCGATCCTTTATTGACGTAGCGATCCACCACATCGGCCAAACCGCGCCACAAAGTGATCGTATGCCACTCGGTATGTTCCTTGGTTTCGTTGGCCTGGCGGTCGAACAGCCGTTCGGTCGTCGCCAGACGAACCCGGGCGACTTTCGCTCCGCTTTCGAGCGTGCGGACCTCGGGATCCACACCTACATTGCCGATCAAAATCACTTTATTTACCATATCGCCTCGTTATAAGTTTTTTATCATCTCCATGAAGAGCTCGGCCATCTTCACGCCGGCTTTGGCCCCCTGACGCTGCACATCCTCGTGGTCGCCGACCTCATCGCTCAACCCGCAGTTCGTAATGACCGACACCCCGAAAACAGGAATCGACATGTGGCGTGCCACGATCACTTCAGGTACGGTGGACATACCGGCGGCATCGCCGCCGATCGCCTTGAAATAGCGGTATTCGGCCTGCGTTTCGAACGTCGGACCCGTACCGCCCACGTAAACGCCGTACTGCAACTTGATTCCCTTCTCCTCGGCGATACGGGTCGCACGGATAATCAAGTGCTGATCGTAACAGTTGTGCATATCTGGGAAACGGGGGCCGAACTCGGCCATGTTGGGGCCGATCAGCGGATTGGGCATCAGGTTGATGTGGTCGGTGATGACCATCAGATCGCCGACCCGAAACGAAGGATTCACGCCGCCGCTGGCGTTCGATACGAACAGGTAGCGGATCCCGAGCAGCTTGAGCACCCGCACGGGGAACGTCACCTGCTGCATGGTGTAACCTTCGTAATAGTGGAACCGCCCCTGCATGGCCACTACGCGGCGCCCTTCGAGCAAACCGAAAATCAATTTTCCCTTATGTCCCTCGACCGTCGAAACGGGAAAATTGGGAATCTCCTTATAGTCGATCGAATATTTCTCATCGATACGGTCGGCGAAATCGCCCAATCCGGTACCGAGAATAATGCCTACTTCCGGTTGGAAGTTTTCGATGCGGGCCTGAATGAAGGCCGCAGTCTCTTTAATTCTCTCTAACATCGCACTCTAATTTTTGGAGAAAATCCGTTTCCGAATCATCTATGAATGAAATATTGATGGGCAGGAAATACATTCTCTTGCGTACTTCCGCCGGTATCTTTTCGGGATGGCTCATCTTGACCGCGTCCTTTTCGGTCATGATGATCGCCGCCTTCGGGTGTTTTGCCAGCAAATTCGCTACCAATTTCATATCTTTCACCCGGTAAACATGGTGGTCGTCGAAACGAACGTCCTCGATCACCTTGTAATTGTTTCTCAATCCCTCCACGAAAGGTCCCGGATTGCCGATACCCGACATGGCGATCACCTGCTGGCCGTAATTCAGTTCCTCATCCACGAACTCAGGGAAGAGCGGCCGAGGCCGGAAACTTTCGAAACGGGTAAAGTAAACACGCTGATAGGCGACCTGAACCAGAACCTTGCGCAGAATGCGCCGGTCGATCGGAGCCATATTCTCGGGGCATTTGGTCACGATGAAATAATGCGCCCGGTGCAACTGTTCGGGCAAATCCCGCAGATTGCCCGCAGGCAACATCCGATCATGCTGCACGGGCCGTGTCGCATCGATCATGACGATATTGACTTTAGGCTCTACGTAACGGTGCTGGAAGCCGTCGTCCATCACGACGAGATCGACCTCCGGATGCTCCTGCCGAAGACGGCGGATCCCCTCTGCCCGTTTCTCGCACACGACCACGACCGTATCGGGAAATTTGCGCTTGATCTGCAACGGCTCGTCCCCCACTTCGCGGTAGTGCGATTCGGGAGTGACCTCAATATATCCTTTCGTTCGCCGCCCGTATCCTCTGGAAATCAACGCTACGTGATGCCTTTGAGCCATGTAGGCGATCACCATCTCGGCCATCGGGGTTTTGCCCGTACCGCCTACGGTGATATTGCCGATGCAGACGACCGGAATATCGAACTTCTCCTGTTTCAGAATCCCCCAATCGAAAAGCCGGTGGCGCAACAAGACCCCCAACTTATAAAGGAAAGAAACAGGCATCAAAAAAAAATTCGACATTCTCAATACTGGTTTATAGCAATCAAAGATAGCAACAATTCAATGAATTACAAAAGAAACACCCCAAAACTTGGATAATCCGACCGCAGAGCAGCGGAAATTTTGTTTTTTTTCTTATCTTTACCGGAAGAAAACTTCCGTTAAAAATCAGGATACATCCCGACCGGACTCCAAAAAATTTGACCCGGTTCGCAGTTTTATACCTTAATTATTAACATGATCAAACAACTGAAACCAGCTGCCGCATTGTTAGCAGGCCTGCTCTTTTTAGCAGGATGCGGCCGCACGGCAACGGATGCCGAAGAAAATTCCGATGAAATCATAGAACCCAACCTTTTATACGGCATTCCCGCCGACAACTACCGGCTCGAACAGCAGATCATCGACCGTGGCGAAACCCTCGGTCAGATTCTGAACCGATACGGTGTTTCCGCCGCCCAGATCGATCAGCTCGACAAAGCGTCCAAAGACGTATTCCCGCTCCGCAACATCCGGGCCGGGCGCAGCTACACGGCTTTCATCCACGAAGATTCGCTCAACGCCCCCCATCTGGACTATCTGGTGTACGAACAGAGCATCTCCCAGTATGTCGTTTTCAGCCTGGCCGACGACTCGATCAGTGTCACCAAAGGCGAAAAAGAGTATGAAATACGTCGCCAGAAAAAGACTGCCACGATCGATTCCTCGCTCTGGGAGGCGATCGTAGGCGCCGGCATGCCGGCCTCTCTCGCCGCCGAAATGGAGGACATCTATCAATCGACGATCAGTTTCTTCAGCATCCAGAAAGGAGATAACTTCACGGTCATCTACGACGAGCGTTACATCGACACCCTACCGGCCGGCATCGGGCGTATATGGGGAGCCAAATTCAACTACGGCGGCAAGACCTATTACGCCATTCCGTTCCGCCAGGGCAATAAAATCGCCTATTGGGACCAGGACGGCAACAGCCTGCGCAAGCTGATGCTTATCACGCCGCTCAAATATACACGCATCAGCTCCCGGTTCACCTATTCGCGGCTCCACCCCATCTACAAAACCTACCGAGCCCATACGGGCGTCGATTTCGCAGCTCCGAAAGGCACTCCGGTACATGCCGTAGCGGATGGCACGGTCATCTTCAAAGGCTGGGGCGGCGGAGGCGGCAATACCCTCAAGATCAAACACAACAACGGGTTTATGACCGGTTATCTGCACTTGAGCGGCTACGCCAAAGGGATTCGCCAGGGCAGCCGCGTATCGCAGGGGCAGTTGATCGGCTATGTCGGCAGCACCGGAGCATCGACGGGTCCGCATCTGGACTATCGCGTCTGGCGCAACGGCAAACCGATCGACCCGCTGAAAATTCCGCAGGAACCGGGCGAACCGATTCACAAAGCCAACCGTGCCGCTTACGAATATGTCCGCGACCGAATTATGGCCGAACTGGACGGCGAGGTAAAGGAAGAAGACAAGATCAAACAACTCGACTCGATCGTACTCACCCCGTCGAAAACGGCAGACAGCCTGGTTTTCAGCAGTAAATTATGATCGACCCGCGCATTGTCCGCTTTATCGGCCGACACCACGTCCTGACACTGGCGACCGTCGCCGGAGAACAGCCCTATTGCTCGCACGCGTTTTACGCCTACGACCCAGAGCGCAATCTGCTCGTATTCGCGGCCGATAAGACGACGCGCCATGCGGAGGAGATGCAGGCGAACCGGCAGGTAGCGCTGGGCATCGCGCTCGAAAGCAAGGCAGTGGGCAAACTTCAGGGGCTCCAGCTTTGCGGAACGGTGCGGGAAGCGGACGAAGAGGCACGAAAAACATATATCCGCCGCTTCCCGTTCGCAGCACTCGCCGAGCTGACGTTGTGGGTTGTAGAGATTTCCTACATGAAATTCACGGACAATACCCTCGGATTCGGAAAGAAACTGATATGGAACAGCAAGGAACAGGAGTAATCATCGTCGCCGGCGGGAGCGGCAGCCGCCTGGGAGGTCCGCTTCCCAAACAATTCCGCATGCTGGGATCGCTGCCGGTATTGGGCCATGCGATAAACGCCTTTGCAAGAACGCTGCACAGCACGCAGATCGTCGTCGTCCTTCCCGAAGGACAGATCGATTTCTGGAAGAATCTGGCAGCCCGTTTCGACATAGCCAAGCACACCTGCACGGCGGGCGGGCCGCAACGGTTCCACTCGGTACGCAACGGCCTGTCCGCTCTGCCCCGAACCGTCGCACTGATCGCGGTCCACGACGGCGTACGTCCGCTGGTATCGTCCGACTTGATTTTGAAAGCCGTGGAGTGTGCGGCGGCCCACGGGACGGCCATTCCGGTCGTCGAAGCCGTCGATTCCCTGCGGCAGCTCACACCCGACGGATCGCACCCGATCGACCGCAATACGCTGCGAATCGTACAAACGCCCCAGGTCTTCGACGCGGAATTGCTCCGTCGTGCCTATGAACTCGACTACTCCCCCGACTTCACCGACGACGCCTCGGTCGTCGAACGGGCGGGACATGCGGTCACGCTCTGCCACGGAGAGCGCGGCAACCTGAAAATCACGACAGCGGACGATCTTCCGAACGCTGAAGCAATTCTTTTATCCAGAGCATCCCGTGAAGAAAATCTATAAATACAGCTTCAGCCGCCACACGCTTTCGCTCACGACGATCTACCTCACGATCTTCCTCGCACTGGGGATCGGGCTCTACTTTCTATATGAAGGAGGCTATCTTTCGGCCTGGTTCTTTTCGTTCATCGTGGCGCTCGTCGCCCTGATGTCACTCTCCATTCCGCGTCGCATCCTCGTGGACGACGAAGGACTGCATATCCTCTGTCTGCTCGACATCACGGAGCTTCATCCCGAAGAGATCGCCTCCGTACGGCAAGTCGAGAAGCAGGAACTCCGAGGCTACGTGCCCTATTTCGGCGGTTACGGATTTTTCGGGTTCTACGGACACTATTTCGACCTGAAAAATCTCGAAAGGGTCAAAATCTACGCTTCCGAATGGCGGAATTTCGTCGAAATCACCGATATATATGAAAATCGGATCTATGTCTCCTGTACCCAGGGAGAAGAACTCGTAAACGACTTACGGGAACTCATCTCGCACGCCCGAGAACGACGAGCACAGGAGCTACAGTCCCAGGAAACGACGGAAACACGATAGTTTTCACCTTCCGACGTCAAAACAAAAGACACCGGCCTCTACACTTCTCCCCCCCTCTCCCAAATTCTCTTCCCGAAGGGGATCTCGATTCATTACCTTCCCCAAAAGGATGCTATGTTGTGTATATCAGTATCTGCATGTTAAGGGATGATAAACGCACGAATTCCGAATTCGAAATACGATACACGACAATCCGGCCTACATTAACGCATCTTACGATTTTCCATTCGCCGCAGAAAAACAATCAGGGGAAACTGTGTACCAGTTTCCCCTGATTTCAATGTATCGTTCAATCTTAATTCAGATTCGGCAGGAAGGAGTAATCCCGGCTGTATTCGAGCATCTGCTTCACGTAGTCGTTCGGATAAGAAACCTTCACATCCACGACCTTGCCGTTCTTCTCCACCAGCTCGTACTGCGGATTCACAAAACCGCTGTAAGGCTCGATATCGAGGGCTTTGTAACGGGTCAGCACTTCGGCGTGCAGCTTCGGATCGACCGTCACGGCATATTTCTCGACCAGTGCTTTGCCGGCCTCGAAATCGCCTTCGGACTTGATACGCTGCACCTCGCGGAGCATACGACCCAACAGCTCGCGCAGCTTCGTATAATCGTTCACCACGACATACGTTTTACCATCCTGCTCGACCCACTCGATCACGTTGTCGGGCTTCCCCTGCTCGTAGCACCATTCGGCGATCAGCTTGCGGTTGCGCATGTGCGCCTCCTCGACATTCTTGCCCGGCTCGATACGTGCGAGCTGCGTCATCATACCGTTCATGATATACCGGGCATATTCCGCATACGCCACATCCAGCGACGGAATCAGCCCCAATTCAACCATTTTCGGATCGCCCAGGTAGTAGAGCCCGAAAAGATCGGCACGGGCCTCCTCGAGCGTCGAGGTATAGTTCTTCAACTCACCGCCCTTCACACCCGGAGCCAACTGCCCGGAACCGTGTCCCAAACATTCATGCAGGTCGGTATGCAGATCGTCGGCCAACTTGCCGTACTTGTCGATACGTTCACGGTCTTCAGGACGCAGCATGAACTCCTCGAGGAATCCGTCGCCATGCGCCGCCTGAGCATAAGCGTAGGTAATGTTGTCGATGGTCACCGACTTCGAACCGTGCTCCTTGCGGATCCAATCCGCATTGGGCAGATTGATACCGATCGGTGTCGCAGGATAACAGTCGCCGCCCAGCATCGCTGCCGTAATCACCTTGGCCGAAACCCCTTTGACCACCTTCTTCCGGTAGGCGGAATCTACAGGCGAATGATCCTCGAACCACTGCGCATTCTCGGAGATAACCTCCGTACGGCGACAGGCCTCCTTGTCCATGAAGTTGACCAGCGACTCCCACGACGCCTTGCGTCCCAGCGGATCGCCGTAATCTTCGATAAATCCGTTCACGAAATCGACGTTGGATACGGTATCCCGCACCCACAGGATGTTATAACGGTCGAAATCGTGCAGGTTACCCGTCTTATAATAGTCAATCAGGGCTGCGATGGTCGCCTTCTGCGGCTCCTGGGCAACGCCTTGCGCCTTCTCCAGCCAGTAAACGATCTTCTCAATCGCCGGCGAATACATACCGCCTACTTTCCACACCCGCTCGCGGATCGTTCCGTCCTCATCCTTCACGAGCTTCGAATTCAACCCGTAGGAGACCGGTTCGGGGTCGGCAGGATCGGCCATGGCACGATAGAAATCTTCGGCCTCGGCCTGTGTCACGCCTTCGTAATAGTTGTTGGCGGAAGTGGCCACCAAATCCTGACCTTCAGCCTGATTGAGTTGAGTCTTATAAAGTTCGGGGTTGAAAATCGCCTCGCAGACCACAGCCCGCAGCGCATTGAGCTCGTCGCCGAACTTCTCGACGGGGATCGACTCGGCAACCGCGAGGAAATACTCCTTCGGAAATTCGGGTACGAACTTGTCGTTGGAATAGTGGTGATGAATTCCGTTGGCGAACCACACTTTTTTGAGGTATTTCTCCAGCGCTTTCCATTCGGGCGTCGTACGGTCACCGTCGTAATTCTCATAAATCACCTCCAACGTGCGGCGCACGGGAAGGTTGTATTTGAAATTCTGGTCGAACATGATGTCGCGGCCGCACTTGGCGGCTTCGGCCAGGTAGTAGATCAACTCTTTCTCCCGAAGAGGCAGCTCGGCAAAGCCCGACACCTCGTAGCGGAGAATTTTAATATCGTCGAAGCGGTCCAGGATCCAGGGAGCATCCTCCGTCTTCTTTTCATGGCAGGAAATCATCGTCGTTGCGGTTAAAGTCAAACAAATTGCACTCAATCGGGTCTTCATAGGCACCAGGTCGTCGGTTTAACGGGATTTTACAAAACAGCACGAACGAAACACACGGCCTCGATTCGCGCATCTTTGCAAAGATACGAATAAGCCGGGTACAAAAGCAAATTTATTTGCATTTTGCCGCAATGAAATATCCAATTATCCGATCCAAATCGAAGACAGAGAAAAATGAGAACAATCGTACAGGCTTATACACAAAAATCGCCCAACCGCTTCCTATCTTGAACAAGGATAAACAAATATTCATCCCCGGCAAACACGGAACATCAGTCCCCCAACAGTCCGACCAGCTCCGATAAAACCGACCGCAACTGGTTCAATCCGACACACAACCCTTTCGGGTTATTTCGTTTTTCAGACAAAATACGTTCCACACCACATATCGTCCACAACCGAACAAAAAAGTCCCGGTCGGAAAATACCGACCGGGACTCCAATTAGCGTTCCGCATATCTAGACATCGATGCCCGACACGGCTTCAATTATCTAACGACCGATGCGGACGGCATTTCATCGTTACTATGCCAAGTACCAGTCCACTTGTAATTTGTCTCAAAATACTTCTGGAATGCTTCGATCTGCGCCGAAGTAGCCCAAATATCGACCAGATTAGCCGCAGGAATGAAATTAGCAGGATCTGTCAACTTTGTATTGGTATAGATATTTATCGAAGGATAGATCCATTTACCACTATTAGGTTCACTCTCCCACTTCTCCAAATAAGAGCCGGAAAGATTCAGAGAAGTCAATTCCGTACAACCAGTTACGGTCACAGCAACAATCGCCCGACAATCCTTTACCGTCACGGATTCGATCTTCGGACATTTATCCAGTTCGACACGCTTCGGCCCAACCTCCGTACCGGCCGCACCTGTCACCACCAAGGAGAAAGTCGTCAGGCTCTGAAGACCGTTGCAATCGATTGCCGTCAAACCTTTCACCAACGAAATATCAACCGAAGTCAAATTGATATTACCAACAGCCAAATTCGTATCATCCAAAGACTCCAACCCAGACACCTTCAGCGTCTTCAAATTCCGAAAATATTCGATACCAGCCAAAGACTTCACTTCCGCCGCATTGTCGGCATTAAGCTCCAAATCCGTAACCCGATCAGCTTCCTCCTGCGTAATACCCCCATTGGAACCATAGGTCTCAATCAGGAACTCACGGAATGCATTATCTTTGATCGCATCGACAATCGTACTCGTTTCGATAATCGTATAGCTCTCCTTCTCGATATTGATAGCTTCCACGTCGAGAGTTCCGGCAAATATCTTGGTCAGCGTCGCACACCCCATTACATTCAGAGACTGCAACGACATATTACCCGAAATATCCAGACTCGACAATGCAGTATTGCTCGCATCGAGCGTCTTCAAAGCTGTCCCGTAACCGGCACCAAACAAAGTAAGTTCCACAAGCGGATTTCCGCTGACATTATAATTCTCCAACATCGGAGTCGAATGGAGATAAACATACTTGAGATTGTTATTACTTACGTTCCAATCCGTAAGAACCGCATTGTCGGAACAACTGAAACCGGAAGACTCGCTCAACAAATTATTCGCCACATTTACGCTTTTCAAAGTACTCGTATTATACGAACACTGGAAGCGGGGTCAGTTGGTTGTTACTCAAATCGACAGACTCCAATACCGAGTTTTCGAAAGCAACCTCCTCGAGCATATTGCCGCTACCTTTCAGAATACGCAACTTCTTACATTTATTCAGTTCGATTCGCCCGGTCAGTTGATTGTTCGAAAAATCAATCTCCTCGAGATTGGTGAAGAATCCGGCAACAGGAAGCTCAGTCAGCTCGTTGTCCGAGCAATCCAGTTTCCGCACATTCGTGAAATTGACATATTCCACACCTTTAAGGGACTTAATACCCAAACCTTTGATATTGATCTCGGTGATCGCCTCGACCTCGGTTTTGTCGAGCTTACCGTCCCCGTTCTTATCGAAAGTCAGCAGATAAGTCTTATACGCTTCGTCTTCGATGTTAGCGATAGCATCCGGCCCTGCCTCATAATCCTTGTATTGGATAAAGCTCTCGATATTCGACGTGCTCTCGATCGTCTGCCCCTTACTCAACCAAACCGTTTTCAGGGAGTTCGCCATATATGCCAATGCCGAAGTCAGCAGCAGGTTTCTCGAAAGGTCGATCTCGACGATCGGGGTGCTGCCGAAGTCGATCGAACGCAGATAAGGACAGTTCGTTACGTCGATCTCTGAAATCTTGGTGTTGCTGATATTCAGAACTTCCAACTGTGCGCTTTTCGTAAGATCGAGCGTTGTAATTGTACCCGTTACCGCCAAATTTGTCAATTTTGTATTGTTCGTAACATCCAAACTGTTGAACACGTCGCCGCCGACATTCAGCGACTTCAGTTCCGTGTTCTTCGAAACGTCGATCGTACTGAATTTAGCCGAACTGAAGCCGATGATTTCCAGCTTGGTGTTCTTGCTCAAATCGGGAGCGACCACGAAACCAGCACTCGAAGCATAGAGATTTTTCAAATTAGGTGCAACCGAAAGATCGATCTTTTTGAGCTTATTACACGACATAACGGAGAGTTCTTCCAAGCTGGCAGGAAGCACGACCGACGAAAGGCCGGCGCCGCTGCTCAGGTTAAGCTCCTTCAAAGCATAACACTGCGAGAAATCGGCCTTTAACAAACGGTGCGTAGTGAAATCGACCGTTTCCAAATTCGGGAAATATTCCAGACCGTCGATCGATGCGATCTCCGACCCCGTAAGCTCGATCGCCTTTACCGCTTCGGCTTCTTCCTTCGAAATCTCACCGTCCTTATTCGTATCGAAGTTCGTCATGATGTAGGTCTTCAGCACCTTATCGGGAATCACGGCAGGATAGGTCAGTTCCTTGCCCGCCTGCTTGATTACGATATGCTCCGAAGCATCTGCATTCTTGAAGATAATCGTCGCGTCACGCGGGCCACCCTCCGTATTCGCCAACACCTTGAACGAGAACTCCTTGTCGATCATAGCGCGGGTATCCACAGTCTCGATCCAATCGACTCCCTCCTCGATCGTAGCCGTCACAGGCTCGATGTTCGTCTGAAGTTTCACCGTTACATTCTGCTCCGTATTGGACACAGATATCGTTTTCGAATCCTCGTCGATGATGAGCTTCCCCTCCTGATTCTGCTGGATTTTGAGAGGGGCCTTCTCACTGCCACTTACGAAATTGAATGTCACCTCCTTGGCCGCATCTGTCTCATTGGTCGTAGAAACCGTAAACTTCGCGACGCTCTCGCCAGATTCGCCTTCCGTCTTGTCCGCCTCAACCCAATCTGCGCTACCTTCCAGCGTCCAGGATTTCGAACTGGTAACGGTAACAGTCTCCTCGCCGCCCTTGTACGAGAACGACAAGGTCTTCGGACTGATCGAAATAGACTCCGAAGCAGACATCTGACGAACCGTCAATTCCACACTCGTTGCCTCCGGGTAAGTCAGCGTGAGTTTAGCTTCCCGCGCAGCACCCGGATTGGCGTCTGCCTGAAGAGTGAATTTATCTGCACTGACCGACAGATCGTGCAGCCAAGTCGCATCCCACGTCACATCGAGAGAACAACCATCTACGGCATAATCCACGGTGTAAGGTACTGTTACCTTACCCGCAACGGCTGCGATGTCTGCGGGATTCGAGGCCTTAATGACTGGTGTCTCCTGTTTCACATCCGGGTCGTCGCTACAACCCGTGAGGCCCAAAGCGAAAACCGCGAAAAAAGACACCAACAAAAGCGTTAGTTTTTTCATACTGGTTAATGATTTTTTGTGAAAGCACTTCCGGTATCGCTACCGTAAATAGGGACAGTCGCGAAATAGGCTTAAAATTATAACAAATTGATTGTCAATGTGATAAAAATTTCATATCTTAGTACGGGCATGAAATTGAGATGTACACAGTAGAACAGGGAGAAAAGAGAGACAAGCGGCAATAATACAACGACTTACGAGAGAGCGACAAAATTTCGGCGCGAAATTCAAATGTGCATTTGCTTGAATTTCGTGTTAATTCCGGCGGCGGTTGGTTGAACTCGATTTGAATTGCGCTTGTATTTACAGGCAAAACGGGGCGATTTACGCCCTTTTTTTATGCCCGAACGGCTCTATATACCGATACGGGCGGGATTTGCGGCATACGGGGCTGAAAACGACATGTGTCCGCCGCAAGGTTTTAAGCGGTGTTTAACCGGCATTTCAAACGCAATTTTTATAAAATGGATGCGCAAAATGCGTACATCTGAATTTCAGACCAAAATATCAAAAATACGCATTGGATGGTCTAATGGGTGGTCTAATGGATGACATTTTTATTGAGGTTTGCCCCCACATAATAAAAAATAAGGTTCATAAACACCCCCCAAAGTGTCATTTTTTGACGGGGTTTTACATCCCATATATTAAACACAAAACACTGAATATCAATAATATAAATCTATCTTTCTGCACTCAAATCCTATAAAAAGTCTCGAAATCCCTATTCGGGTCGTTTTATGGTTATTCCGCCCTCACGACCCCGATCACGAGAGCCAGTGAGTAGATACGGGATTTTTCGAGCGAAAACGGGTCGTACTCTGGATTGTCAGATACCAACGTGATATGATCGTCGTCCTCGCCTTGTTTTACCCGTTTGATGAGCACCCCTTGCTCGCTGTCTATCACGTAGGTGCGGTTCCACTGGAAGAATGTATCAAGCGGTAGCCGCTTACAGGCAACAATATCCCCGCTGTAATACTTGGGCTGCATGGAATCACCTTTTACAGGAATCAGAAATTCGGCTCCCTTGAACATGGGGATGACGTAATGCTCGCAGTCATATTCCATGATCGTTTGGCTGTTCTCCGAAAGCGCCCCTGCCATAGCATCGATTGGGATCAACGGAATGCCCTCGTTCTTGTCCGAGCGTTTTCCTATCGCAACGGTTGTTTGGTCGTTTTTGGGTAATGGTACCGTGTCGGTCTTGGCCATACTGCCTTTACCCGTAAGAAGCCATTCTATGTTAATATCGGGGAAAGCATTTAAGATATTTTCTAAACGATCAATTCCTATTGTCTTGCCATTCTTTAATTGACTCGCAAATGAGCCGTTTGAGAATCCACATTTCAACTCAAACGCTCTAACGCTTATCCCTTTCAGATCGAGATATTGTTTAATTCTTATAAGTGCTCCACTCATTTTGTAGAAAAAATCTTAAAAATAATTTTGCTGTTTAAGATATATCTTATATCTTTGCAATGTGGTTTTAACACAACCACGCAACAAATATACTGAAAATAACCAATTAATAGGCAATTATGAGAAAGCAAATCCTTTTACCGCCCTCTGTATTCCGGGAGTTGTATCAAACTTTCAAGGTTCACAGGGTGATTCTCAGTCGAGCGCTAAAGTACGAACGCAACAGCAAACGCGATCAAATGCTCCGTGCCGCCGCACTGGAACGAGGCGGATTGATTTATACCGGGGAGCGGGCACCGCAAGGTTATTGTCCGAATGTAGAAACACGCCACGACCACGTGCGGGGAATGATGTATCAAAACTTCGGCGATCGAGTGGAGTTGCAGGTGAACCGGGAGACCAACGCCGCGACGATCATCATCGACCACGAGCCTGTGGCGACATTCAATGACATGACAGTGGCGACGTGGGGCGATGTTCTGTATTCCCTGCAAAAGATTTACAATCAGTTAAACGCGTAAGACGATGAAGCGACACAAGGAAGATGCCCTCGAAAGGGTACAGAGGTGCGCCCGCGCATACCGGGACGCCGTGGAGAATCTCATCGCCACCAATCCGACATTGAGTGAATCAGATTTGGATACAGGTGAAGATTCCTATAAATGGCTACGTCTCCCCATTCAGGATGAGCAGCCTTTAACCGTGGCAAATATGATTCTTTCAGATGTCGGAGTATTTCCAAATGATTGTCTTGCTGGTATTCTGGTGGCAACATGGAGAAGTCGAGGCGCCATGGCCGGACACGTGGGTTCGATAAGTCTCGATAAGGCAGGAACTCGGATTCACTTCTGTATCGAAGGTGTAACGACCTTAGAAGAGCTCCGAATTTCCCGCGAACAGTTTCGAGCATCACTCGATTTCGAAGGTGAAAAGTGAAACAGATATAGTTTTCCATAATCGCTAAACATTTGTAGTTGAACGCACAAAGATAGCGATTTCCCGTGAACGTGAAGGCGTTACCCGGAGCGATACCGGCACGGGAGCAAAAATAAAGATGTGAAACATGGAATACTACAACGGTAAATTGTGTGTAACATACGATGACTTAGCGGGCATTGCAACCATGAATGCAATCCAGTGCATCGTTAAAAAGGATGCTTCTATCCAAGCTCGCAAAGCTTGTAGAAGCAACCCCGCGCTGTTTGATCTCAACAGGTTGCCGTTAAAGTTCCAGCTGGAGGTTTACCGCCGCCGTCCGGATTTGAAAGCGCAAGCGGAAAGCAAACCGTTTGTCGAGAGCGTCGAACCGGACGGCGCAGCGTTAGATTTTTACCAGCGTCACCAGTTCGGCGACGGGAAGTATTTGTCGACGGACAAACAGACTGAATATGCCAACAATGCGGCAGTCCTAAACGCTTTCCGGCTGGTGCTGGAGCGATCGGACAGTCAGCACCGGAAACAGAGTAAGCGGTGTATCAGCAAGGCGGAATTTTGGCGCAAGGCAGCGCAGGCGTTGCCGCGTATCGCGGACACGTTCCCGCACACCCTGCCGGAGAACCCGCGCCGCCTGCAAGAGAAATTCAACCAGTACGTGCGTGAGGGTTACGGGGCGTTGATAACGGGCAAATACGGCACCCGCAACGCTGCCAAGATCGACGACGATACCAAAGAAAGCCTCCTTATCCGGCTTATTTCCGACGCTCGCAACCTCGACAACGCGCAGATCGCGCGGATTTACAACGTAGTTGCAGAAACGCAGGGCTGGAAAACGATTACCGGGGCGGCGGTCGGCGTATGGCGCGAGAAACACGACCTCGTGACAGCCGGAGGACGCCTCGGCGAGACGCGGTTCCGCAACCAGCGGAGTATGCAGGTGAAGCGTTCGCGCCCCACAGCTCCGCTCTTATACTGGACAATGGACGGCTGGGTGTCCGAGTTGCTTTACCAAAAGACAGAGGAAAAGAACGGGCGTACTACCACCACCTACACGCATCGCCTCACGGTTGTTATTGTCCTCGACCCTTGTATCAATTATCCGGTCGGCTATGCGATCGGCGAACGGGAGACCCCCGAACTTATCAAAGCAGCCCTCCGGAATGCTGCGAACCACACCGCCGAGCTTTTCGGACGCCGTTACTACTCGAATCAAATACAGAGTGACAACTACGGACGAGGGAACCTCAAACCGATTTATCAGATCATGGGAGACATATACACTCCAGCCCGTGCGCACAACGCCAAATCGAAAGTGATCGAGCCGTTCTTCAATTATTTCAACAGGAAATACTGCCAGCTCTGTACGAACTGGGGCGGGTTCGGCATAACCTCGAACAAGGATTTGCAACCGAATAGCGAGTTTTTGAACAAACACCGCCACAGCTTCCCGACCGAGGAGGAGTGCCGCCAGCAGCTTACGGCTTTTATTGAGCGGGAGCGCGCCGAAAAACGTGCCGAGTACGTGAGATTGTTCGACAAGTTACCCGAGGAGCGACGCTTGCCGCTTTCCGATGAACAATACCTCCTCACGTTCGGAGCCGATACGGGGTACCGCAACGCACTCGAGGGCGTGGGCTTGCGCCCGACGATCGGCGGCATAAAACGGGATTACGATTGTTTCGACCCCAAGTTCCGGGAATACGCGCATGTCCGCTGGGCGGTGAAATACGACCCGGACAACCTCGACCATGTGCTCGCGGTGAACGAGGACGGTTCCCTGCGCTTCATGCTCGAACGGAAACACGTGCAGCCTATGGCTCTCGCCGACCGCCGCGAGGGGGATGCGGAGCAGCTCGCCCGAGTACGGGAGTTCAACAAGCAGCTCGAGAACGACATAACCGAACGTCTCGCCCTCGCCAGCAACAAAGTCGAGCAATTATTCAATGACAACCCGCAGCTCGACGTTGCAACCCGTCTGCTGTTGTGTGATAGCCGGGGGCAAAATAAGAACCACAAGCAGACGCGCCGCCTGCAAGCCCACGAGATCGAGGACATAGAGGCGATCGAAATTGCAACGGTGCGCCGCCCGGTTCCTCAAATCGAGGACGAGGAAACTTTCAACTTGTACTAATAATCAGAAATAGAGATAATATGAAAACGATCGAGAAAGAGCAAATCAGAACCAAACTCGCGGAGTTCTGCGAGATCAAAGGCGGACAGAACAAAGCCGCGAACTCCATGCGCGGCGTCAGCCCGGCGACAATTTCCCAAGTGCTCAATAACAACTGGGATTTAATCAGTGAGGAAATGTGGCGCACGATCGCCTCGCAAATTGGTTACGATCCGCGTGCGTGGGTTGTCGTGGAGACACGCGGCTACAAACGCATGTACGGACTTTTGCAGGACGCGCAGGACAATTCCCTCGTGTTCGCAGTCACGGGTGATGCCGGATGCGGTAAGAGCGAGGCGATCAAGAGCTATGCTGCCAGCAACCGGAATGTGTATAACCTCTCGTGCTCCGAGTATTGGAACCGCAAGCACTTTATGGCGGAACTCCTGCAATGTATGGGGATTGATTCGACGGGCTGCACCGTTCCGGAAATGATGTCGGACATTATTCTCGCCCTCAAAAAGAAAGAAACGCCGCTCGTGGTACTCGATGAAGCCGACAAGTTGAGCGATCAAGTGCTCTACTTTTTCATCAGCCTGTACAACAAACTCGAGGATCGTGTCGGGATCATCCTGTGTGCGACGGACTACCTCGAGAAACGCATCAAAAAAGGTGTGCGAACTAACCGGAAAGGCTACAAGGAGATTTACAGCCGTGTCGGGCGCAAGTTCATCCCGATACAGGTCGTAAACAGCGAGGACGTTGCCGCCGTGTGCATCGCAAACGGTGTGACCGATCCGGAAACAATAAACGAGATTATCGACGACTGCGAGAGCGATTTGCGCCGGGTAAAACGCAAAGTCCACGCGGTCAAACAGCGTTCAACCTCCAAATAAACGGTGTTCAAATGAAAGCGATCGACCTTGTAGTCAAAGCCAAGTGGTACGACATGGAAGCCTCCGGCGAAAAGCCCGAGGAGTACCGCGAGATTAAACCATATTGGATAAAACGGTTATGTGACAATCCGGTATTTGATTCTAAAGGCAATTTGATCGGCAGAAAGCCCATAGACGATTGGACTATTGCCAAATGCAGAAGATGTGGTATTGATTTAATAAAAGCATTCCATCGTGGTAACATGATTCCAAAGGAACTTACCCATGCCCGCTTCCGCAGAGGCTACACCCATACCGCAATGCTGTTTAGAATCGACAACATTGCAATCGGCAGAGGCAAACCCGAATGGGGTGCGCCCGATCACGATGTTTTCATTATCAGATTGGGAGAAAGGATTTAGACATGGCAAAAGCGATAAGCAATAAAAACGTGGTGAATGCCAAGTTCAAGGTTGCCGATTTCACGGGCAAATGGCTCGCGTCGTTCGGCAAACCCGAACTCCGGGGCGCATGGATTATCTACGGGGAGAGCGGCGGCGGCAAAACGCACCTTGCTTTGGAGCTGCTCAAATACCTGTGCGGGTTCGTGGATCGGGCGGCTTACGACACGTTGGAGCAAGGTTTATCGCTGTCGTTTCAGAACGCATGGAAAGACGCCGCAATGCAGGAGGTCGGCTCCCGGGTTATCGTGCTGGCGAAAGAACCGATCAAGGAGTTGCGGGAACGCCTGCGGAAGCGCAAAAGCCCTAACGTGATCGTGATTGATTCGATTACGGCGTTGGTCGGGTTCACGCGGACGGTGTTCATGGAATTGATAAACGAGTTTCCCGACAAGTTATTCATTTTCATAGCACACGAAGAAAACAACAAGCCCTATCCGGCTATCGCGCAGCACGTGCGAAAGCTGTCGGAGGTGAAAATCCGGGTCGAGGGGTACAAAGGATTCGTAACGACCCGATTCAAAGGCGAAAAAGGTGAGGGAGGTGCCGATTTCGTGATATGGGAACAGGGCGCAAATGAGTATTGGATTGATAAACTTTAATGATACACAATTATGCACACAATGGATAAAATTCACAACGGGGTACTCCGCAAGTTCCACACCCTTTGCTCGCGTTTGGGACTGACGGAGGCGGAAAAACGGGCGATCGTCGAGAGCTTCGGCGTCGAGAGTAGTGCCGACATAGACACGCACGCCCTTATCGACGTTTGTGCCTCGCTTTCCAAGCAGTTGGAGGGCGACAAAGGCGACCAAATGGATAAACTGCGTAAGCGTGCTATGGCTGCGATCGGCGGCTACCTGCGTAAAATCGACAAGGAAAGCAACGCCGAAATAATCAAAGGAATTGCCTGCCGTTCCACCGGGTACCAGTCTTTCAACAAAATACCCGCCGAGCGTCTGCGGAACCTGTACAATACATTCCGCAACAAACAAAAGGACATGGATGCGGCGGAGCGTATCGCAATGGAGCTCTTGACTCAAAGCTACACGGCGGGGAAAACCTCCCCGGCGATATTGAATTAACGGATTTATTCACCTTTCAAAAACAAAAAATTATGAGTTCAAACAACAATTCTTCGGGTGCAGGTATCGGCTTTTTGGGCTTGCTCACAATCGCCTTTATCGTGCTGAAACTGACAAAGTGCATCGCGTGGTCGTGGTGGTGGGTTCTCGCTCCTATGTGGATGCCTCTTGCCCTCGTGCTGCTTGTTGTGGTAATCGTCGGGCTGTGCAAGTTGTGGATTTACTGCAAATGGAGGGCGAGACGATGAAATGGTACATCAGCGGCAAAATTTCGGGCTTGCCGACCGACCAAGTAACCGCCAAGTTCAAGCAGGCGGAGCAGTAAATCCGGGCGTTCGGGCACGAACCCGTGAACCCGACCAACAACGGGCTCGGCTCGGAGGCGAGCTGGAACGAGCACCTCGTCGCAGACGTTGCCCTGTTGCTCGAATGCGATGCGATCTATCTGCTCAAAGACTGGGGCGACAGCCGGGGATCGCGCATCGAGGCGAATATCGCCGAGGAGTGCGGCTTGCAGATCGTTCACCAGCCGGAATATGCGACCTATGAGAGCCGCATGTGAGCAGCTCGCCGGAGCCCTGTTGCGGTTTACCGAGGCAATGCGATCCTGTAATTCCGCTTTACGGAGGTATTCGGCTGTTATGCCAAAACAAAGGTACAAGCCGCTACAAGGCAACAGAACCCGAAAAACAAAGAGATTAACCTGCTTGCAACGCAGGCGAAAAAAGACAAATTAAACCACTTAAAAACAAAAAATTATGAGCAATCAGAAATCAATCATCGGTTGCGGATATATTCCGCTTGAAATGCAGGCAGTGTGCCTCAAAACCAACATGAATACCAATCTTGGTGATATTGTGTATAAAATCATTACGGCTCCTTATGAACGTGTATTTGTTCGCAAGAATCTTTTTGATTTAACACCTAAAGAATGTAAACGTATGGCAGTAGACGTAGTTGATGAATACACAGGTTTAACGTATGCCGTCGAGTACGAACCCGCGAACCTCGTCCACCCAACGTCGGAATCCAAAACCGACCAGCCCGGGGAACCTGTCGATTTCGCTACCCGTGCCGGGCAGATCGCCGAGGAACTCAAATCTATGTTCAACTCTGCGGGGGAGGGAATTTCCGACAAATGCGGTGTTGCATTCTTTGCGGTTTCGGATGACGGGAACGATAAAACATCGACGTGCGTCGGGTTTCTCGGCGGTCGAGGTGGTCGGGTGTCGGAGGCTATCGCTTCGGTGTGTTCCAAGAACCCCCAAGTCCTCGAAATCGTGAAATGTGCCTCGATCGAGGCTATGTTTCACCGGATATTCGACGGCGCCAACAAGAAGAAATAACCAACTTTCATTTTTATAACAATGGCAAAAACAAGAGTTAAAAAGGTCGTGGTTTCGGGAGTTACGCGCGACCAAATGGAGGAGGCTTTCGGCGCATTCGCCTTTGCCGACGCCAAATTGCAGGGTATCAACGCGGCAATGGACGCGGAGATTACCAAGATTAGAGAGCGCAATGCCGAGGAGATCGCCAAGTTCCAGCAGCAAAAGGACGACGCCCTCGAGGTGATGCAGACGTTCGCCACCGAGAACCGGGACGAGCTTTTCTCCAAAAAGAAAAGCATGGAGACGGCGCACGGCGTCCTCGGGTTCCGCACCGGGACACCGAAGCTCAAAACCCGCAAGGGCTTTACGTGGGCGGCGGTGCTGGAGCTGCTCAAAGAGTTCAACCCGGCGTATGTCCGCACCAGCGAGGAGGTCGCCAAAGACAAGCTCCTCGCCGATCGTGAGAACGAGGACATGCCCGAGTTGATGCAGAAAGTCGGCATCAAGGTCGAGCAGGACGAAACGTTTTTTGTTGAACCTAAAAAAGAGGAATAAGGCTGAATGTCAGAGAAAGTGCGCAATTATGAAAAAGAGAGTATCGAGGTGTGCCGCAACTGCAAGGGCACCGGGATAGCTTACACGGTACCGGAGTTTCACCCATACGGGAGAGAGGATGATCCGCAGCCGTATGAATGTCCCGTTTGCCGAGGCAGCGGACGGGTAAAAAAGACGCTGAACATCGAGATCACGATCGAACCTTACCCCGGCAAGTCCGGGGTATAAAAAAGAAGCCCGCCAACCGGGAACCGACTAACGAGCGAAGCGTGGGGACGCTTTTGCAAAAATAGTAAGTTTTCGGCACATGGCAAAGGGAGTTCGTTATAAAAGCACGTTAAAACGCATCCGGGAGGTTTGCGCGATAACGAGGGAGCACTACGAGGCTGGCAATCAGTCCAAGTGCTACCGGGCTGTATGGCGAAAATTCATCGAGCCGAAATACGGTATTTGTTACCGCACTTTCTTGAACTACATAAACGAGCCGTTACCGAAAGAACCCGAAAACAAACAACTTACTTTATTTGATTTATGAACGAAAGAACCAAACTGAACAATGAGCAGATCGCCGCCTTGCAGGAGGTTGTCGGAGGCGCGGACGTATTCAGTTGCCATACCGCAAAACTACTCCGCGAAATCGAGGTTATCGCCCCGGAATTGATCGAAATCGGGCATCCTATGGGTGTTTATAAAGCGATTGACCCGCACCCGTATTTCGGTGCCATAGTCACCCGCTGCGGTGTCGAGTATCTCGAAAATATCCAAAAACAAACACGGGATGAATAAAAAGCAGCGCGAAATAATTACCGACGCCTACGAGCAGTATATCCGTAATGCCATGCGAGGCGATCCGGTGGGCGGTTTCAGCGACTTTGCCGATTTGTTTTCCCGGCTTCGTGAAACAGACAAACGACTGGACGAAGAACTGCAAGAACGCTACGACGAAATCCCCGACAAATAAGGACGCAAGCCCCGGAACCGAGAAAGGTTGCCGGGGCTTGTTTTATCCTCTTACCAGTGTGACGCCGACGGCGACCGCTTGGGGCTTGACCGCCGAGGTGTCGGTCGCGTGTGTCACGAAGCACTCCTCGTCATGCTGTACGCGCTCGTGATCGTGATCCGTCACGGATTCGACCAGCATAAAGCAGTTGAACCCCTCACCGGAGAGACCTTGCACCTCCGCGTCGATCCGCTCGATAAGGTCGAGGTGTTCGAGTGCCCGGTCTTGGTATTTCCCGCCCTCCTCGGGAGACGCCAGCGTTTCGGTTACGACATGGAGCCGTACCCGAATGTCTGCCGATCGTGCGCCCCGTGAGAGCTGCGACCACTCGATCGGCTCGAACTCGACGAACACGGCAGGAAGCCGGAACGCCTTTTGTTTGGAAAGTTGCTCGGTGTTCCGGTTCCACAGGCTTACGAACTTGACACCGACCTTTTGATTTTTCAGCCTGTCGGCAACGGCTTTGTAGATTGCCTTTCTCATTTTCTCAACTCTTTTGCGAGGTTATCGAAAAACTCGGTTATATTCTCGTGGACGATCTGTTTGATCGCCTGCCGCACCTCCTTGTGGTCGCCGATAAACTGGCGTTTCGGCATCGTTATCTGCCGGGTGTGCGACCGCACGGTATAGGTCTTGCCCGTGCGCCTGTTTGTCCGGGTATGGGTACGGACGTTCTGTGCGAACTTTCCGCCCTCGTTGTGGAGTGCGGTGTACGGCAGCGGGGAGGAATAATGCACCCCTTTCCCACGAACGGACGCCCGGATCGAACGGCGCATTTTTCCCGTTACATGCAGGAGCGACCCTTTCGCCTTTTTGTTCTTCCGGGGCCTCCATTTGGAGCCGAAAAAACCTTTGCGCTCGAAATTCCGGTCGAACATTTCGGTAAGTTCGACTTTCATGTCGGAGAGTATATTTCGGATCAGTTCGTCAGGTTTTGGCATTTTTCTTTGGTTGGTAATTGAAAATATGCTACTTTTGCAAAAATGCGTACTATGTTGGATTACGACAATCTTAAACTCCGGGAACGGACATTCCTCGACTTTACGGACGACGAGGCTATTATCGGCGAGATCATCGGCGATAAAGAGTTCTTTTTGTCCCATATCACGGAGGAGAACCGGGCAAGTACGTTTTTAGAGTTTGCCGACCTCACTACCGATAAAAAGTTGTCGAAAGCCATTCAAAAAGAGTTTGACGGTGAATTAAAATCAATGTTCTGCGAGTGATATATTCACGTATTCGTCGAACATTCTCTCCCCGTATAGCAAACACCCCTTTACCAGCGTCTTTATTTCCGTTACCTTTAACGGCGTTCCGTCCGCTTTGGTCGCCCCGCTGTCCTTGATCGCCTTTACCAATCCGGCAGCTTGTTGTGAATAGTGCTCGTTGAACAAGTGCTCACGCACCGCATCCAGCACCTTGTCGGGGTCTGCTCCGGTCTTTCGGATCAGCGAACAATAATTGCGTACCCACGTATTATATCCGGTCGATTGTCGGTCGTCCATAAACTCGGGATGCTGCATCTTTCCTCCGAACGATTCGTAAAATTCAGGCAGCGTCTTTCTCGCTACAAATTCATTCGCCAGCTCCATATACCGCCTCGCCAACGTAGTAAGGTATTCGTTGCCGGGTTTGTTGCGGTTGTGTGTGATCTCGTGCCAAAAGGTCGCCAGTGCGTCCGCTTCCTCGAACGAAACCTCGCCGCCCTGCCGCAGCTTGGTAAGCCCCGACAATACCCGATCGAGCCGCTCGCGGGTCATGTCGATATTTCCGTTCATATCGGTAGAACCGTTTACGCCTTTTCGTCTCGTTACTTCCAAAGTCTTAAATCCGCGCTCGAACCATGCCCGGCGATCCTCTTGTTCCTGTATGAATCGCACCGCCTGTTCGGGGGTCTTTATCTCCTCGGCGAGTTTTGCGACGATCTTTTTTGCTGCTTCGGGAGCCTTGTTATACGGGTGTTTGTCCGGGAACACTTTTAACTCCTTTCCGGGATTGAACCGGAAAATCCGCTTTTTGGGTTCCTCGGTGATCTCCTCGCCGATCCCGACCGCCTGCTGGCTGTCGCTCTCGGGGTACCTGCCTTTGCGTACCTGTACGACGACGCAACGGCAGTTCCAGCCGTTGGGCGGCATGAACTGCTCCCAAAACGGATCGCTCACGGGCAGGGTGATGTTGTGCAGCCGCTGGTGTTCCTCCCGCACCCGCTCGTCGTTCGCCGTCCGGTACTGCAAATTGTACCGATCGCCGTCCTGCTGGAAATCGTGCCATTTCGCCGCCATTTGGGACGACGTTACCGCGTGATTGTATTCCGCATACAGATAGTTGCGGTTATACTTGGCGTCGATTTTTGCGACGTCCTCGTGGAATTTCTCGAACGGTTTTATCCCTCCGTCGTCCCCGATCAGTGACAAGCCGACCTCGTTCAACGAGTGGTATGTTTTCAGTCCGGAGAAAATAAAGGCGTTGTTTTCCAGCAGCCCGGTAAGTTCTGCGGGCATTTCCTCGCCTATTGACGACGACACGGCACCTCCAAGGATGCGAAACGTCTCGTCGATCACGTCGCGGGCTGGCTGTTCCTGCAACATGGAGGGGGTAAAACCGCCCCTTTCGCGCACCCATTCTGCGGCACGTTCAAATACGCGGCTGTCAAACCCGAAATCGGGCGTTTTTTCGTCGTCTGCAAGCGTTAAAAGCTCGTCGCGGTATAAACCCTCGACCGCATCGTCAAGACCCCGGTAAAACGCCCGGAAATTCTTTGTCGGCACCTCCCGGGGGCTGGCGTCCTTGCCTTTGCTGGCGTCAGCCCCTACTCGAAAAAACTGTTTGCGCTGGTTTTCTTAACCCCGGTGATCGGGATTTTGTACTTGTCGGCAAAATAATTCGGGTCGATGTCGTACTCCTGCAGGAGCAGGCGTTCGATCTCGCGCTGCTCTGCCGGGGTGTAGCTCGTCGCCTCGTTCCAGTCGAACGTCACCCCCGCGAGCGGGAACCCGTGCCGGATCATCAGCGGGATAAGTCGGTCGTTCACGAGGTACTTTATCATCGTGGCGTCCGCACGGCAGATGTTCTCGAACACCTCGAGGTGCGTTTCCGACTGCGACAAAGAGCTGCCGTTGTCGATCGTCATAGTCTGCCCGAGTATGCCTTTGGAAATTTCGGAGTTGCATCGGTCGATCCGTTTGTCGTACACGTTGTATGCGTCGCCCCGGCTGGTCTCCTTGATTTCGATCTCGGTGCCCTCCGGGAACAACCCCCACGATGCGGCACCCATTTCGGCGAGCATGGTTTCGATCCGCGCGATGTCTTTCGTGTCCTGTGACATGGTTTTGCCGATACGGATCGGCATGCCGAACACCTCGCCGAACGTGTCCCAGTAGGCGAGCATGTTTTTCTTGGAGAGCGACTGCGGGGCGCATTTAAGCAGCACGCCGAGGTCTCGAGCTTTCCCGACCTCGATGCACCACACGGCGATGTCGCCCTCGCGGTACGATATGCCGTTTTTCCAGTCGTCGCCCGCCTCCCGGGTAATAACGCCGTATTCGGGTACGACGTGCTTGCGGGGCACCAGTTCGACGCCCGTAAAGGACATTACGCCGTTCTCGTTGGTGATGTCTCCGAACTGGATCAACGAATGCCCGAAATAAGGACTATCGAGTGCGAGGTCGAGGAAATCGTTGAACCACTCGCGCTCGAACATAAGGCGGGCTTTGTCGTCCTCCTTGCCGTTCTTCCCGGTGAGGACGAACGGTTTTTGCAGGGTCTTTCCCTTGCGCTGGGCGATACAGCCGGAGAGGTGCAGATCGACCAGCGCGTCGTTGTACACGTCGAGCAGGGCGCAGCGGTTCGGCTGCTCGTAATTGATCGCCGCCTGCCATGCCTGCCGCCACGTGGCGATGTCCTTTTTGGTGAGGCTCTCGGTCTGCTGGTTCAGTTCGATAAGGACGTCCCTTTTCTTCTTTACCTGCGCGGCGAGATTGAGCACGTCGCGCCTGTGCCGAGCCGAGGTTCCGGGCATCATTGAAAGGAAATTATCAAAAAAACGCATTCAGCATAAAATCACAATTTAAGCGGCGTTTAACCGCTGTTTAATAATCGTATTTGCTGGCGGACATGCCGCCGTAACGTATCGGGTTCGAGGTATCGGTTTCCCCGTCCTCTCCGGTGTACGTCGGTAGATTCGGCATTGAACCGCCTTTGCTCACGCGGGTAAGCCATGCGATCGCGTTGTCGTAAAGCTCCTGCCGTCCGTCGAGAGCCAAGTTCTGCGGGAGCCAGTGCACGAGATAGTACAGGGCGATATTTACCGTCACCTGCACGAGCATCGCGTTGCGCTGGTCTCCCTCGGCGGCAAACGCTTTTTCAGTATCATAGCGCGGACGGAGGTAGCTTGCGACCTCCTCCATAGCGACCCGCTCGGCTTTCTGCCGGGTCTCGGGTTCGCTGCGGGTGAGTATGTCGAGTTCGTCTTCGTCGCATACCACCCTGTAATCGTCCTCGGTGAGAAACATTGTTACCGGGTTTTGTAGATTGCGAGCGATTCCGCCTTTTCGGGCGTGAAACCCTTGCAGAACGCGCCCTCCTTAATCTTGGCTTTGAGGTGCTGTTTGCTCACGACGAGGGGTTTGCCGCCGTACATGAGCACGAGCCACTTTTTGCCCGTCACTACGGCGTTTCGGTCGGCTCGTTTGATTGCCCGCTTGCATCGGATGTAAAGCACATAGCTCTTGTATGCCTTTACGCACTTTCTGAAAATCTTTACCATGAGTTTTTAGAGGTTGGTCGCCGCCCGAACTTGGGGGCGAAAGTTTTTATTCTTGTTTGCTGTTGCAGGATGTAGATCGCCCCCTCGTCGGCGTCGGGCGCGTCGTCGTGGCTGCTGGTTCCTTTTTCAAACGCGAGGGTCTGTTCCAGTCCCGCGAGCGTGTCGGGGTCGTTCTGCCTGTCGGCGTTGTAGAACACGAACCCGCGCTCCCACAGCGGGGAGATTCCCTCGATGCGCTGGAACTTGTCCGGCTTCTTGCGTTTGTCCGCCCGTATGGGTAGCTGGTACCCGCGTAAATTCCCCTCTCGGGTAAATTCGTCGAGGATGATGTCTTGCAGGAAATTCGCCTCGATGTAGTAATAGCATATCACCCCGGCGACGATCATCCGCTCGTGCAGGTCGTACCACCAGCGCACCATTTCGGCGACCGAGCATTGCCGCACGAACGCCTCGATTTGGTGCAGTTCCGTCCCGATCTTTCCCCACAGCTTGATTGCCTTGTAGTCGTTTTTGCTGGTGCCTTTGAACGAGGGGTCGCAATACGCCACGAGGTAATCGTACTTGCAGAGCTTCGGCAGCTTCTTCCACTTGATCCACGTGTGTTTGAACACCGCGCCCTCGGTAATCGGGTTGTTCATCATTTCCTTTTGGAAAGAGCGGTACCCCATGAAACGCTCCATGTCGCGGAGCTCGTCGATCGACCATTTCGACGCCCACGCCACGCGCCCCTGCTTGTCGATCGCGTTCACCTGCGAGACCAGCACGCCGTCGGTTGCGCAGATATTGGCGAGCACGCTGCACTTGCTTATAAGGTTGCCGACCATGATAAACCGCCCGCGCCCGCCGTCGAGGGCACCGAACAACGCCTCTTTTACCCAGTCGGTAAGTTTGTTTACCCGGGTTTCGTTGCCGCATAATTCGTCGTCGTCGAGGTCGTCGATCACGATGTAGTCAGGGCGGTGGTTCCGGTACCGCAAGCCTCGGGGCGACTGCCCGCGTCCCCGGGCGAAAAATGCGCACCCGTCGGCGGTAACAAATTCGCCCTCTTCCCAGCTTCCGGAATTGTACTGAACGCCGAAATCGTTTATATAGCGTTGGTTATACTGCAACTCCGCCTGCAAGTCCGCCAGCAGGGTATTTGCGTTCTCCTGCGACTTGCCGACGAGCACCATTACGTTTATATCCCGCACCTTTTGGCACTTCAACCACATGGGGATCATTATATCCATGTGGGTACTCTTGGCGTGTCCTCGCGCCCATTTGAACGCAGCTTTGAGGTTGCGGTTCTTGCGTATTTTATTCGCCGCTTCGATGTGGAACGGCGCGCTCTCGGTATGTTTTCCTGTTGCCGGGTCGTCGGTGTAGTGCGGGAAATAGTAATTCACGAAAAAGGCATAATCCGCCCGTGCCCGTTTGATGCGTGCCTGCTTGTCCGCCTCGCTTTCAGCCCGGTTTACGGTGGTCTGCGCCTGTACGTTGTCGCACCACTCTTTCCACCGTTTGGTGGCGTCATTTACTCCTGCGACTGACATTATTGCCCTTTCGTGCTTAAAAGTTCCGAGACATACAGGTCTTGAAACCGATTGATCGCCTTTATCAGTTCGGGGGTGAGTTCCTCGTCATTGGTCGCCCTGTGTTGTAGCCACTTGCCGAAACCGATGAACACCTCGATCGCATCGACGACGCTCGCCTTTTTGTCGAGCTTCTCTATTGTCGCCGCCAGTTTGGAAAGTTTATCACAGGCTCCGGCTACTTTCTCGGCATCCCGTTCTTCGTTGAGCTTTTCAACCTCGTTGCTTATTGCCCGCAGCAGGTTGTTTACGATTTCGGGGCGTGTGACGCTTTGGGCAGCTCTGCGTTTGTCCCACGCTTCCTCTGCCACCCACCTGTTTATGGTCTGTTTTGAAACGCCGACTTTCTCGGCGATGATGTTCTGCTGTTCGCCCGACATGTAGAGCACGCGGGCAAATTCCTTTTTCTCCTCGGAGACCTTATTTGCCATTCATAAGATGCGGTTTAATTGGTTCGTGCTCCCGAACGGGAGTTTTCCACGATGCAAAATTCGGTGACTGCCCCGTGAAAATAAAAAAGGTTGCAAACTATTTACACTCTTTTTGTTAGGGCGTTGCAAACCCCGCAAATTTGCATCGTTCAACATCGCGGAGTAGAGCAGTTGGCAGCTCGTGAGGTTCATTCCCTCAAGGTCGCAGGTTCGATTCCTGCCTCCGCAACAATATCGCGGGATAGAGCAGTTGGCAGCTCGCGAGGTTCATTCCCTCGAGGTCGGCGGTTCGAGTCCGCCTCCCGCTACAAAAACCCTTTTTAGAAGTATGACCGACGGGGACGGTGGAGCCCTTAAAAGAAAAATGCCGTCCCCTATTTTTTGACGAATGGCAAAAGACTTTATCATCAACACGAGCGGACTTAACAGCTACGGCACCCGTGTCCTTACCCCGGGAATCGACCTCACGCAGTACAAGCGCAACCCGGTACTCCTCTACATGCACACGCGCGGTTTCGACGGCAAGAGCACTCCGATCGGGCGCGTCGAGAATATCCGCGTCGAGGGCGACGAGTTGCGGGGTACCCCCGTGTTCGACATGAAAGACCCGTTTGCGGCGGAGATCGCCCGCAAGTGGGAGGAGGATTTTATCCGCATGTGTTCGGCGGGGCTGGAGCCCGTCGAGTTGAGCACGGCGACCGAGTACCTGTTGCCGGGACAATCCCGTGCAACGGTCGTGCGCTCGAAGCTCGTCGAGGTCTCCATTGCGGACATCGGTTCCAACGACGACGCCCTGCAATTATACGAGCCGAGCGGTAAAATCCTGCGGCTGGCATCGGGCGCGGACAGCGAGATCGTCCCGCTCCTCAAAAACGCACACTCCCCGGCGGCGGAGCCTGCCCCGGAAGAGAACAACGGTAACAATCAAACCCTTTTTTCGATGAACAAAATCCTACTGACCCTCGGGTTGCCCGCAACGGCTACCGAGGACGACGCGGTAAACGCGATCACCAAGTTGCAGGGCGACGTCGCCCGTATCGAGACGCTCGAACTCTCCCGCATCGAGGCGGCGGTCGATGCTGCTATCGAGGCAAGAAAGACGACCGCCGACAAGCGCGACCACCTTATCACGCTGGGTAAAAAGGCAGGTTTCGACGTCCTGCAATCGACTATCGCCATGCTGACCCCGGTACAGAAGCCGACACAGCTTATCAACCCGGCGGGCGGAGCGGCTTCGAGCGCGAGCGTCGAGCTGGCATACTCGGAAATGTCCGACGAGCAGCTCCGTAAGCTCGAAAAAGAGAACCCGGAGAAGTTCATGCAACTTTTCAAAGCCGAGTTCGGCTATGTCCCCAAGATCGACAAGTAACACTCAAAACCTTTCTAACAGAATGAAAAAGTTTCTTTTTGCCCTTATGGGCTTTATCTGCGCGATTTCCGTGAATTGCGCCGCCGGAGCTGTCGGAGCCTCCGCGCTCGGGGTTCAGCCCGTGTACGGTGTGCTGGCGGTGAACGGCGTCTCTTTCCTGTCCGGGCTGTGCGGCGGTTTCATGCCCTCGGGGGCTGCCTGCGCCGGACTTTACACCGAGGCGTGGACGGGCTTTATGATTAAAGCGTTCCGCACCGATCCCGAGGGGCTGGGCTGGTACAGCAAAATCCGCTCGTTCGACCAGTATGTCGAAAAAGACGTGATCCATTTCGTGAATATCGGCGGCGATCCTACCGTACTGGTGAACAATACCTCGTACCCGCTGGAGATCGAGGAACTGGAGGACGGCGACAAGGCTGTGACGCTCGACAAGTATCAGACCAAGCCGACGCGCATCACCGACGACGAGCTGTATTCGCTCTCTTACGACAAAAAGGCGACGGTTATCGAACGCCACAAGGAGGCTATTTCGGAGAAGAAATACTCCCGAGCCATTCACGCGATCGCCCCGAACGAAAACAGCACGGCAACTCCCGTGATCCTCACGAGCGGCGAGGCGTCCGAGGGTCGCAAGATTATGACGCGCAAGGACATCGTGCGCCTCAAAAAGCTGTTCGACAAGAACAAGGTGCCCAAGGCGGGGCGTTGCCTCGTGTTGTGCAGCGACCATGTCGCCGACCTGCTCGAAAACGACCAGAAGTTCTACAACCAGTATTATAACGCCGAGAGCGGAAAGATCAACAAGGTGCTGGGCTTTGAAATCTACGAGTATGACGACTGCCCGTACTACAACGCTACCACGCTGAAAAAGGTCGCATACGGTTCTGTTCCGGCGGATACGGACATGCAGGCGTCGATCGCTTTCTCGCCTACGCGCATGATGAAAGCCAACGGCAGCGTCAAGACCTACGCATCGGAGGCGAAGAACAACCCGACCACGCAGGAAAACCTTATCAGTTTCCGCACTTACTCGATCTGCCTGCCCCTCAAAAACGAGGCTATGGGCGCGATCGTGAGTGCCAAGGTGACCGCCAGCGCGGGCGACAACAAGTAATCCCAAAACTACCCGACAAATGAAAAAGGAGCTTAAATACTTGGTTATCCATTGCACCGCCACACCCCGAGGACGCGAGGTAACAGCCGACGAAATCCGGGCGTGGCACACGGCTCCCCAACCGCGAGGCAGAGGGTGGCGGCAAGTGGGATATACCGACCTTTTTCATTTGGACGGTAGTGTCGAGCGGCTTGTCGCTAACAACGAGGATGCGTGGGTTGATGATTGGGAGATCACGAACGGAGCCGCCGGATATAACGGCGTGTCGCGGCATATCGTGTATGCTGGCGGTTGTGAGAACAACAAGGCACTCACCCCGGCGGACACGCGCACCCCGCAGCAGCTCGAAGCCTTGAAGCGGTACGTGCTGGCGTTCCACGCCCGGCATCCCCGGGTGAAGATCGTCGGGCACCGCGACCTGCCGGGCGTGCATAAGGCGTGCCCCTCGTTCGACGTTCCCGCGTGGTTGAAATCTATCGGTATTGTGCAATGAGTACGGAGTTGTTGTTAGCGATTATCGGCATTACTGCGGCACCTGTCACCTCGTGGCTTGCCTCGAAACTCACGCGGCAGAAATACAATACCGAAATCGCAAGGCTGCGCGCCGAGGTTGCCGCTGCCCGTGCGGATGCCAACCGCAAGGAACTGGAGAACGTGCGTGTCGGAAACGAGATTATCATGCAGAACATCGTGCACCCTTTGGAGGTGCAGGTAAAACGACTGAATACGAATGTTTCAAGACTGGAAAAAGCCGTCGGCAAAATTTCTCTTTGCCCTCACGCTGCTGACTGCCCTGTTTCTCACGAGTTGCGCAAGCACAAAGAATGCGACGATCCGGAGCACGACGACAAGTAACCTCGAACATGCTGCCGATTACGGGGAGGAAACAGAAACGAGCAACACCGAAAGTTTGGAAGCGGTCGGCGATCGGCACGAACAGACCGATACCGAAACGACAACCGAGCTGACGAGCAACGAGGAGGTAACGACCACCGTGCGGGAGTACGACACGGACAAACCGACCGATCCCGTCACGGGGACGCCGCCGCTCAAACGGGAAACCACCCAAACGCGGCGCAAGACGGATGCGGGGCGGCAGACGCAGACCACCGGGCAGACGATCGACGAACACAGGGAACTATCCGGCGAATCAAGCAGCCGCGAAGCTGCCAAAACGGAATTACAGACAACCAGCGGGGAGAGTACGCATACCGACACGGACACCGAAACCCACGAACGGCGGGGGTTGAATCCCCTGCAACGTCTGCTCTGCACCCTCGGGGGGATTGCCGTCGCTGCGGGGGTCGTGTGGCTGGTGTGGAAACTTAAACGGCATTTATAAACCATTCAAACACCATTTGACTATGGCAAAAAAAGAAGATAAGGCGGAGAACCCGCAAAACAAGACCGGGGCACCTGTTCCGACCGGACAGGAACCCCCGCAGGACAACACCGGGGAGGGCATGACGGATCAGCCGCAGGCGGGAGGCAAGCAGCCGACCCCGGGCGGTGCTGCCGACAATGCAGAACCCGCAGCGAAAACCCCGACCAAAAAATCGGAGCCGAAAGTTTCGGACGCCGTGCAGAAGGTCGGCAAAGCCCTGCTCAAAAGCAACCCCGATATGTCGGTCGTGTACATGACGGCAGACGGTCGCGGGTTCTACGAGAAAAACGACGCGGACAACCATGCCCGCACGCTCAACAACAAGGCGGTAACGCCCGTAAAGAGATAGCCGAATGCAGAGTATCAAATTTGAACGCACCAACGGCAACATCCCCAAGACGGCGGCGGGACAGGATCACGTCAGCGGGTTCCTCGCCTACGTGACGGCTCTGCCGGAGGGGTTCTCGGAGGAGAACCGCATACAGGCGTGCTCCTCGATCGAGACCGCCGAGAAACTCGGCATCACCAGCGACGAGGGCGCGGCGTGGGAAATCCGGATGCTGCACTACCATTTGAGCGAAATTTACCGTCTCAACCCGGGCATCAGCCTGTATGTCGGTCTTTTCGCCAAGCCTACGGGCGGCACCTACACCTTTTCGGAGGTCAAGAGCCTGCAAAACTACGCGGGCGGCTCTCTGCGGCAGGTTGCGGTGTGGTGCGGGCACAAGGAGCTCGATGCGGGCGACCTCACGGCGTTGCAGGGCATCGCCACCTATTTGCAGGAATACGACCGTCCGCTCTCAATCGGTTACGCTCCGAAAGTCGCCTCCGTCACGTCGCTACCGTCGAGCCTTGCGGGAGCCGGGAAATGCAATGTCTCGGTCATCATCGGACAGGCAGGCAAGGGTGTCGGGGCGCAGTTGTACGCCGACAAGGGCAACACGGGGAAAGCCTCGGTTTCCGGGCTCGGCGTGTGGCTGGGCATCACCTCCAAAGCGGCGGTACACCAGTCGATCGCCTCGGTCGAGAAATTCCCGACGGGTATCGACCTGCCTGCGTTCGGCGACGGAACGCTGCTGCGCGACCTCGACACGGCGATCGTTGAGAACCTCGACGTCTCGCGTTACCTGTTTTTCGTGACTTACGACGGCTTTGCCGATTCGTATTTCAACGATTCGCACACAATGGACGATGCGGTGAGCGATTACGCCTATATCGAGAACGTCCGTACTATGGACAAGGCGGTTCGCGGCATCCGTAAAGCCCTGCTCCCGAAACTCGGCGGCGAGCTCTACGTGAACGCGGAGACCGGGCAACTCGCCTCCTACGAGGTGGAATACCTCACCGAGCTTGCGAACAAGCCGCTCGAGGACATGCAGAAAGCGGGCGAGTTGAGCGGCATGTTGGTAGAAATCGACCCCGATCAAGACGTGTTATCGACCTCCGAGCTGGAGTTCGTCATCAAGCAGGTAGGCGTCGGGGTATTGCGCAGGATCAGATGTAAAATCGGCTTTGCAAAAAAAGCATAAACCAATCGGCTGAATGGCAGAAGCAACGGATTTAATCCCTCTTATCAACGGTATCGAATACTCGTGGGGCGACATCACGGCGACCGTCGGGGGCGTGCCTGTCGTCGGAATTACGGCGATCGAGTACGGCGACGACCAAGTTGTCGAGAACCACTACGGGGCGGGGCGTTTCCCGGTCTCGTACTCCAAAGGCAGAGTAACCCCGAGCGCCAAGATCACCGTCGCAATGGGCGAGGTGATCGGCTGGCAGGCGAAAAGCCCGACCGGGCGGTTGCAAGACCTCGCACCGTTCCCTATCGTTGTGGCGTACATCCCCGAGGACGGGCAGATCGTAACCGACAAGATTATGAACTGCCGTTTCAAGAAGAACGCCCGCAACTGGAAAGAGGGGGACACGCGGCAGCTCGTCGATCTCGAGCTGGTGCCCTCGCATATCAAGTGGCACAACAAGTAACAGCAAGTTTAACCGGGGCGGGCGTGACTGCCTGCCCCTTTTTATCGAGTAATTTATGAACAAGAACAACAACACCGAGGAGATCAAGGACGCCAAAGGCGAAGTAGTCCGCACGCTCGTGTTCACGGACAAGGACGGGGTGAGAACCTACAAGGACAAGGACACCGGAGAGACTGTAAAGACGCTCAACATCTGCAACGGCGGTGTGTCGGACGAGCAGGTCAAGGTGTGGAAAGGCGAACACCGCAAGGTACACATGATCGAGGTCGAGGATGACGGCGACCTGTTTGTCGGTTATTTCCGCCGCCCGAGCATGGAAACCATGTCGGCGGTAAACCAACTGACCAAAAAGGACGAGGTGAAAAGTACCTCGGTCATGTTCGAGAACTGCTGGCTCGGCGGTGATCCGGTAATGAAAACCGACACGCTGGTACGCATGGCGGCTATTAAACAGCTCGGGGCGATGTTCGACCGTGTTGTGGGTACCTTAAAAAACGTGTAGAGGCGTACCAACTGAGCGATAACGACGGGGAGCAGTACATCGCCAAAGGGTGCGCCTTGATCCGGGCGAATTTCCACATAGACCCGCGCCAACTCTCCGAGGAGGAGTGGGCGCAGCGTTTCTCCGAGGCTGTATGGATCGAGGGGAGGCGACTGACCAACCTTGCCAAGATTTTAGCAAAATTATTCGAGACTCCAGAGAATGAGTGACTACGCTTTTAACTATTCGTTCAACATCACCGGAAACGCCTCCACCGCTGCGCAGCAGATTACGGGGGATGTTACCGCATTGAACAATACCGTAAAGCAGGCTACCGGGATATGGGACTCGTTTGCTGGCAAGGTTGTCGCGTTCAACCAGCTATCGCAGTTTGTCGAGGGGTTCTCGCGCACGGTGGACGAAACGCTCGCCCCGGGTGCCGCGCTCAACGCTTCGCTCGCCGACCTGTCGGCAATTTCGGGCGAGACGGGCGAAAGCCTCAAAACGATCGAGCGCTACGCGCGTGATGCGGCAAAGACGTTCGGCGGTTCGGCAGCGCAGAGCGTCGAATCGTACAAACTGCTGCTCTCGCAGCTCTCCCCGGAACTTGCCAAAACTCCGGACGCCCTCAAAGCTATGGGGGACAATATCGCCGTATTGAGCAAGACGATGGGCGGAGACGCGAAAGCTGCCGCCGAGGTGCTCACAACGGCGATGAACCAGTACGGGGTATCGCTTGCCGATCCTATGGAGGCGAGCCGCAAAATGGCGCAGATGATGAACATCCCGGTGCTGGGCTTGGTGGAAAACATGGCGTACATGACCTGCCCGGACTGCGGCAAGCGCCTGTATCCCTTTGGCGAAGGGCGCACGGCGGATGTCGCAAAGCAGTATGGACTGCCGATGCTGGCGCAATTGCCGATTCAGCCCGAAATCGCGAAGAAGTGCGACGAAGGCCGCTTGATGGACATTCAGCTGCCGGAAATGGGCAAAGCAGTGGATGCCGTGCTGAAATGCAAGGTTCGCAAGCATGAATAATCGAATCCCGTCGGAATCGTCCGGCGGGGTTTTTCATATCGAAACGGTTCTCGCAGCAGGAAAATCCGGCACACATGTCGAATAATAGTTGATTCAGCGGAACAAATCTGCGTTTTTCTCCGTCTAATCCAGCGGAAAGGGAGGAAAAGCGCCGCTTGTTTCGTTATATCATTGGAGGGCGCGGGCTTTTCGCCACTTTCCGGCAGGGGAAGTGCAATTTAGCCCTTGCACACTGCCCGATAAATGTGTACAATATAGATGGGCGATTGCCCATACGCCTCTTTCCGGCAAATCCGGCAGGAGGATAACGCTTGCTCCGCTCGCCCTGAGTGTGAAGGAAGGGAATTATCATCATGAAGAATCATGCCGCTGCAACTGTTCGCAACCGCATTCTCAAGGGTGCTGCCCTGTGCGGTGTTTTGGCGCTGTCCATGACGCTGACGGGCTGCTTTGTGCCGCCGGACGACCTGTCGGGCGACCTGTCCAATCAGGGTGTTGTTTACAATACGGTTGCTGTCACAGCGCCCCCGCGCACCGCCACGCCCACTCCTTCGCCCACGCCGACGGTTGAATCCGTTTTTAATTTCGGCACAAACACCATCATGCCGACGACACAGCCGGGCGTGATTACCTCCAACGGCATTGTCACCGTGGTGACCACGCCGCCCGGCAGCATCGCCACCACTGCGCGGCCGACCGCAACACCCACGCCGCCTGCGGCTGTCGTTCTCAAAAAAGGCTCGTCCGGCGCTGACGTCAAGACGCTCCAGCGCCGCTTGAAGCAGCTGGGCTACTACACCGGCAGCGTTGACGGCGATTTCGGCGACGCGACGGAGAAGGCGCTGCGCGCGTTCCAAGACCGCAACAATCTGCTGGTGGACGGCATCGCGGGCAAATCGACGATGGCAAAGCTGAACAGCTCCAACGCTGTCAAGGCAGCCGCCGCAACCGCTACTC